>Ga0326512_10002789_pt1 | contig 12909 bp, 9 predicted proteins | sample 1_2617_0518_D_FD_203652 | JGI IMG/M metagenome (GOLD analysis project Ga0326512, IMG submission 203652) | Bovine rumen microbial communities from UC Davis, California, United States - 1_2617_0518 | ecosystem: Host-associated > Mammals > Digestive system > Stomach > Rumen | place: USA: California... | reverse complement strand
ATCCGCTTGCCTTTGTCGCTGCCAAACTGGGAATGGGCTATGGACTGTTTGAACTGAAAAACTCAGTGACGAAGACGACCAGTGCGTTCTTTGAGCCAGCCCTCGACTATGTGGTATGTAAGATACCTCGTTGGGACCTCTCGAAGTTCCATGGTGTCGACAAGGAGTTAGGGTCGTCGATGAAGTCGGTCGGTGAGGTGATGGCGATAGGACGTACCTTTGAGGAGGCAATCCAAAAGGGACTTCGTATGATCGGACAAGGTATGCATGGCTTTGTCGAGAACAAAGAACTGGCAATCGCTGATGTGGATGCCGCCCTGCGTGAACCTACTGACAAGCGTATCTTTGTCATCTCGAAAGCGATGCACCTGCCACAGTATGATATCGAGCGTATCCATGAGTTGACGAAGATAGACAAATGGTTTCTGTATAAACTCAAGCATATCATTGATATTGACGAGAGATTGAAAAGTTTAAGAATGGAAAAATTGAAGTCAGGAGAGACTGCTGTTCCTTCAATTCTTCAATTTTTGAATTCTTCAATTCTAAAAGAAGCGAAGATCTATGGCTTTACGGACTTTCAGATAGCGCGTGCCATCGGATTAGAGGAAGAGATGGGAAACATGCACAAGGCGATGCTGGAGGTACGACGTGTCAGGAAGGAGATGGGAATAACCCCTGTCGTCAAACAGATCGATACCCTTGCCGCAGAATATCCCGCACAGACCAATTATCTGTATGTCACCTATAGTGGGACAGCCTCAGATATTCCCTTTGAGAACGACGGTAAGAGTATCATCGTATTAGGCTCTGGTGCCTATCGTATCGGATCGAGTGTGGAGTTTGACTGGTGTGGGGTACAGGCTTTGAGCACCATCCGTAAGGAAGGGTGGAGGAGTATCATGATCAACTACAACCCTGAGACGGTGTCTACAGACTATGATATGTGTGACCGCCTGTATTTCGATGAGCTGACTTTCGAACGTGTGATGGACATCATCGATATGGAACAACCACATGGTGTCATCGTCTCTACAGGTGGACAGATTCCTAATAACCTCGCTATGGCATTGGATGAGCAGCAGGTACCAATCCTCGGGACTTCGGCACAGGACATTGACGGAGCGGAGGATCGTGCGAAATTCTCACAAATGCTGAATGAGATCGGTGTCAACCAACCTGAATGGAGTGCCTTGACCTCGATGCAGGATATTGATGCCTTCGTGGAGAGGGTAGGTTTCCCGGTACTGGTACGCCCCTCGTATGTGCTGAGTGGCGCTGCCATGAATGTATGTTCTAATAAGGAAGAGCTGGAACGTTTCTTGCAACTGGCTGCCAATGTGAGTGTGGATCATCCTGTCGTGGTGTCTAAGTTCATTGAGCATGCTAAAGAGATAGAGATGGATGCTGTGGCAAAGGATGGTGAGATACTTGCCTATGCCATCTCGGAGCATATAGAGTTCGCGGGTGTCCACTCTGGTGATGCCACCATCCAGTTCCCACCTCAGAAACTGTATGTGGAGACTGTCCGTCGTATCAAGCGTATCAGTCGTCAGATTGCGAAGGCACTGCATATCAACGGTCCTTTTAATATCCAGTATATGGCTCGCGACAATGACATCCTGGTTATTGAGTGTAACCTGCGTGCCTCCCGTTCCTTCCCCTTTGTGTCGAAGGTGTTGAAACTGAATCTGATAGAACTCGCTACGAAAGTGATGCTGGGACTGCCGGTAGAGAAACCGCATAAGAACCTCTTCGATTTGGATTATGTGGGTATCAAGGCAAGTCAGTTCTCCTTCAACCGCCTCCAGAAAGCGGATCCTGTCTTGGGTGTGGATATGGCATCGACTGGTGAGGTGGGATGCTTGGGCGATAATACCTCTGCTGCCTTGTTGAAGTCAATGTTGAGTGTGGGACACCGTATCCCTAAGAAGACGGTGTTGCTCTCTACGGGTAGTGCCAAGCAGAAAGCAGAGATGCTGGATGCAGCCCGTATGTTGGTGGAGCATGGCTATGAGCTCTATGCCACAGGCGGTACCTCTAAGTATCTGGAGGATAATGGTATACGGAACACGTTAGTGCATTGGCCCAGCGAGTCCAATCAACAGCCGCAGGCATTGGATTTACTACATGACCATAAGATTGACATGGTGGTGAATATCCCCAAGAACCTGACGACCCATGAGTTGACGAACGGCTATAAGATACGCCGTGCCGCCATTGACTTGAATGTTCCTTTGATAACGAATAGCCGTCTCGCATCAGCATTCATAAATGCCTTTTGTACAATACAACTCGACGAGATTGATATTAAGTCATGGAATGAGTATTAAATAATCACGCAAATATTTGGCGATTCGCCAAATATTTGCTAATTTTGCAGTTAATAACTTAAGAACTGCAAGGAAAATGGAGTTTGGTGACACCTTTGAATCTAAGATTAACCGAAGCGATTATAAGATTCTCATCGTTGACGATGTAGTCAGTAACGTCTTGCTACTCAAGATATTACTGACAAATGAGAAATTTCAGGTATGTACTGCGTCAAATGGTAATACCTGTATTGAGCAGGCAAAGAAAGAACATCCTGATTTGATCTTGTTGGATGTGATGATGCCTGATATCAGTGGATTTGATACTGCCGTTATTCTGAAAAAGGATCCAGAGACACTTGATATTCCTATCATTTTCTTGACTGCTTTGAATAATCCCAGCGACCTGGTTCATGGATTCCAGGTGGGAGCCAATGACTTCCTGACGAAACCCTTTAACAAAGAAGAGCTGGTGATGCGTGTGATGCACCAGATCAGTCTGGTCGCTGCTAAACGTATCATTGTTCAGCAGAATGAGGAACTCAAACGCACTATCTCCAATCGTGATAAGATGTATTCGGTGATCGCTCATGACCTGCGTTCTCCTATGGCATCCATCCGTATGGTCTTGAATCTGGCGGTGAATGTTGTCTCCCCAGAAACGGTGGGAGAGGAGATTTTCGGATTATTGGATAAGGCAAACCGTGAGTCTGAGGAAACCCATGACCTGTTGGACAACCTGTTGAAATGGACGAAGAGTCAGACAGGACGTCTGAATGTGGTTTATCAAGACATTGACTTGGATGATATCGTTCCCGGTGTCGTGGATATCTTCAATATGATTGCGGAGATGAAGAAGATCAAGCTCCAGTATCTGCCCAGTGAGGAGAAACTGATCGTGCATGCGGATAATGATATGATCAAGACCATTATCCGTAACTTCATGTCTAATGCTGTAAAGTTCACACCAGAGGGCAAAGGTATTGAAGTGTTCTGTAAACGGGAAGGGGACTTTGCCAAGATCAGTGTCCGTGACCATGGCGTGGGTATCGCACCAGAGCGACTGGCGACCATCTTCCATAAAGGAGAGACGACTTATGGTACTGGTGGTGAGGAAGGCTCAGGACTGGGCTTGCAGCTCTGTCAGGACTTTGCACGTAAGAATGGTGGTGACGCCATGGTGGAGTCTATATTAGGAGAGGGTTCCACATTCAGTGTTCTGATACCATTAAAGAAAGAAGAATAAATCAAATAATTATGAAACAAACAATACTTGTAACAGGAGGAACAGGCTTTATAGGTAGTCATACAACCGTTGAGCTGCAGAATGCAGGCTATGAGGTTGTTATTGTTGATAACTTGTCTAACTCAAATGAGAAGGTGCTTGATGGCATTGAGAAGATCACTGGCATCCGTCCTGCTTTTGAGAAGGTTGACTGCTGTGACTTTGACGCAATGGAACAAGTGTTCAAGAAGTATCCAAAAATCGAAGGTGTTATTCACTTTGCCGCCTCTAAGGCTGTCGGTGAGAGTGTGGAGAAACCTCTGCTCTATTATCGTAATAATATCGTGAGCTTGGTGAACATCCTTGAGTTGATGCCCAAATACAAGGTGAAAGGTATTATCTTCTCGTCCAGTTGTACGGTATATGGTCAGCCGGATCCAGAGAATCTTCCCGTTACAGAGGAAGCCCCCATCAAACCTGCAGAGAGTCCTTATGGCAATACCAAGCAGATTAATGAGGAGATTATCCGTGATGACATCAATAGTGGTGCTCCTATCAAGGCAATCCTGCTGCGTTACTTCAACCCCATAGGCTCCCATCCCTCATCTATCATCGGAGAGATGCCGAATGGTGTTCCCATGAATCTGATTCCTTATGTGACGCAGACAGCGATGGGTATCCGTGAACAACTGAAGGTGTTCGGTAACGACTATAATACTCCTGATGGTACCTGTATCCGTGACTATATCTACGTGGTAGACTTGGCAAAGGCTCATGTGAAAGCAATGACACGAGTGTTGGATACAGACAGTGAGAAACTGGAGGTGTTTAACGTGGGTACTGGTCATGGTTGTACTACGAAGGAAATTGTTGACGCTTTCCAGAAAGCAACAGGTGTGAAACTCAATTGGACTTACGCTCCTCGTCGTGCTGGTGATATTGAGAAGGTATGGGCAAACCCGGAAAAGGCAAATAAAGTACTGGGGTGGAAAGCCGAGACTTCTCTTGAGGACACTCTGAAGAGTGCGTGGAACTGGCAGAAGAAACTGCGTGAGGAAGGTATTCAATAGTGACATATAACCAGTCGTTGTAGACTGTGTTTATTTTGTGTTTGTGTTGTTATGAGCCCCCGATGCGAATCGAGGGCTCATTCTATCCAAAAAATGATGATGATGAATGAGAATCTCTTAGAACAATTAAATGAAGGTCAGCGTGAGGCTGTCGTATACTGTGATGGTCCTCAACTGGTCATTGCCGGGGCAGGTTCCGGCAAGACACGTGTGCTGACTTATAAGATAGCCTATCTATTGCAGCAGGGGATGGATCCCTGGAATATCCTCGCGCTGACATTTACTAATAAGGCAGCAAGGGAGATGAAGGAGCGTATCGGCAGACTGGTAGGGTCGGAGCGTGCCCGTTATCTTCAAATGGGTACCTTCCATTCGGTTTTCGCAAAGATATTGAGAGCGGAGGCTGCCGCATTGGATTTTCAGTCGAACTTCACGATTTACGACCAGAGTGATTCTCGTTCTTTGGTGAAGAGCATTATCAAGGAGATGCAGTTGGACGATAAAGTATATAAGCCTGCCTCTGTAGCCGACCGTATCTCTATGGCAAAGAATCACCTGTTGCTTCCACAGGCTTATGCGCAAAGTTCCTGGGCGACGGATGATGCACAGCATAAGCGTCCGGCGTTGAAGAATATATATATAAGGTATAGTGAGCGTTGTAAACAGGCTAATGCTATGGACTTTGACGACCTGCTGGTATATACCTATATGCTGTTGAAGAACCATGAGGATATCAGACAGAAATACATAGAGCGTTTCCAATATGTTCTGGTGGATGAGTATCAAGATACTAATTACGCGCAGCAGGAGATCGTCGTCTTGTTGACGAAAGAGCATGGACGTGTCTGTGTGGTCGGTGATGACGCGCAAAGTATCTATAGCTTTCGTGGCGCTAATATTGATAACATCCTCGACTTCCAGAAACAGTATGATGGGGCAAGACTCTCCAAATTAGAGCAGAACTATCGTTCTACCCAATTGATCGTTCAGGCAGCGAACAGTCTGATACGTCATAATGAGCGTCAGATTCCCAAAGATGTCTTCAGTGAGAACGAGCATGGTGAGAAACTGATCCTCAAGCCCGCCTATAGTGATAAGGAGGAGGCTATTATCGTATGTAATGATATCCAGCGAATCAAGCGAAAAGACCAATGTCATTATAGTGATTTCGCTATCCTTTATCGTACCAACTCACAAAGTCGTTCCTTTGAGGAACAGATGCGCAAGGATGGTATTCCATATCGTATCTATGGTGGACTGAGCTTCTATCAGCGTAAGGAGATAAAGGATGTGATAGCCTATTATCGTGTGGTGTCTAACCCGAATGACGAGGAGGCTTTGCGACGTATCATTAATTATCCCACACGAGGAATAGGGGATACGACTGTTAATAAGATTGTAGAGACCGCCAACACCTATGGGGTGAGTCTGTGGACGGTAATCTGCCAGCCTGTGCTTTTCCATCTTTCCTTGGCAAAAGGTACTGCGACAAAGATAGAGGCGTTCCGACAACTTATCGAAAGCTGGATTATCCGTGTTGATAAGGAGGATGCCTATGAGCTGGGGCATGCCATTATCATGGAGAGTGGTATCAGTAAGGAGATTTATGGTTCGAATAATCCCGATGACTTGTCACGTCAGGAAAATTTAGAGGAGTTCCTGGGTGGTATGCAGGATTTTGTAGAAGGTCGTCGGGAAGAAGGTATGGAGGAACAGGTATATCTCTCTGATTTCTTGCAGGAGGTCGCATTGTTGACAGACCTTGACAGTGATGATGGTGATGCTGATGATAAAGTGGTGTTAATGACCATACATAGTGCGAAAGGCTTAGAGTTCCCGACAGTCTTTGTGGTGGGATTGGAAGAGAATATCTTCCCGTCTCCTATGTGTACCAACTCCATGCGTGAGTTAGAGGAAGAGCGTCGGTTATTGTATGTTGCCATTACCCGTGCGGAGAAGCATTGTATTCTGACCTGTGCGCAGAACCGTTGGCGTTATGGGAAGATGGAATATGATACTCCTTCAAGATTCATCAAGGATATTGACAGCCATCTGCTGCAAGTGGAGTCGGAGAGGGGAGGCATTGCTCCTGCCGTGTCTGTTACCAGACGTCCTGTCTCACGGATGCAGAATCCACGACCGGTGGCAACACAGTTTATGGCTGACCCCAAGCCTCGTCTGATTCCTGTCCGACAAGAAAGTCGCCTGCCGCAGTCGTCTGTCGGCGATATTGGCTTAAAGGAGGGAAATGTGATAGAGCATCAGCGCTTCGGAGTCGGAAAGGTTATTAAGATAGAGGGAAGTGGAGAGAACACCAAAGCCACTGTTGAGTTTAAGAATGCCGGGACGAAGCAGTTATTACTGAAATTCGCTAAATATACGATTATTGGATAACCCGTTAAAGAGCCTCATCCTCTGGACGTTCCAGAAGATGAGGCTTTATTTTGGGAAGATGTTTCTTCTTACGTAGAAAAGCAGCCTTACGGGCTTCATATTCCTCGAAATGTTTCTCCAGGAAGTTATCCGCCATACTACTTGTTCTTATTGTAGATGATGCTGATTCTTACTGGGTCATGTATGTTCTCTGACCCACCTACCAGTCTGGAACTGGTTATCGACATCTCATGATGGACGGCACTGACAGATGTTGTCGTCGTGGAATAAGAGGTTGTCGAGGTTGTTGAGGTCTGAACAGGTATTAAGACAACTTTGTTCCAGTTAGGATGTTCTGTGGTATAATTAGCACCTCCTCCTTGCTTGAAATCATATAAGACATTGATTAACGTGGAGATATTATTGAAGGTGTAAGAGTTGTATGCTGTGTTTAACGTTGCCAGATAGGTGGTGACGTTATCGGGGACTTGATGCTTCTCAAAGAAAGTTGTCACACTGTCTTTCGGCACCATCAGTAGTGTCGTAGGGTCTTTCAGTAACTTTTCTGCCAGCTCCGTCTTGTCGTTCATCTTATGGAATATCACTTTCGCGGAGGAAATGGTGTCATTCTCATGATGAAGCTTGATTTCATCGATAGGGAGTGTCACCTCTGTGAAGATACCTGCGGGAGTCTTGAGGTAGGTCCACCCTGTCTCCTTAGCCATCTCAGAGATGAGCTCCTCGTTATTAGTGATATGGGTAGTCTGCATGATCTCTTCTGTGCTATAGAAGAACGACATATCGTAATATTCGTCGTCATCATCATCATCATCGTCATCATCATCATCCATGTATTTATAATACACCGTCATGCGTGTGGTAGCGATTTCTGACATGACACCGACACCATCCGTCGTCTTGAAATAGAAGCCCGGACATACGTTTTTGATGAAAGACTGGGAGTTCTTGAAATATTCCGGATGGTCGTAATAAGTCCGCATCAGGTAAGTGCCATAGTTGCTGTACTCCTTGTTGTTCTTATCCTTATAGGGCTTGTTTAATACGAATTTGATGACGTTCCTGCCTTCGTTCGCCTTTCTCGTGCTGTCATTCTGCTGCATATTGGTCACGCTGTACATCACGTCGTACTTCAGACCGTCTGTTCTGACATATCCCTCTTCTTCCGGGTCAAAGTTGGACAAGTAATTTCTTCCCTCCTCAATAGGTTTGTCTAACTCGTACATCGTCATCTTCATGGCGGCGAGAGAGTCTCCTGTGAAATTGGAGAGGTGAATGGATATGACACAAGAGTCAGCAACCACATTACCATGCTCATCTAAAGAAAGGATTTGATCCTCAGGAAAGAAGATACTGTCAGCATCATTCTCCAAAATAGTAAACTGGGTCGTGTAATCTGCTGTTATATAAGCACTCGTCTCCGGATCCTTAATACGACCAAGGTAAGTGTGGATGTTTTGTGCCTGCACGGCATCAACAATCATTGATCTCGTAGCGACATCAAAAGTGTCAGTTTCAATGGAAAATAAGTCAACATTGCTTGTTAATGTTTTACCAATACCTACCGTGTCTTCATCACATGAAGAGATCGTTGCCATCATGGCGGATACAATCCCTATCAGCAGTAATTTTCTCATCATTGAAGTCTTAGAATCTTAATGATATTATCCTTATTTTTTATACCTTATTTTTAAATCTGCTCATAAAAAGCCTCGTATGCCTTCCCAAAATCCTCTCCCGGGTATGCCAGTGTCGGAATATTGTTCGATTGAGCATATGCCAGCAAACTTTCATTGACATCTTTATGGGCGGCTATGACACCATCGCTATAGTCAATGGCAAGCTTTCCCAGTTCTTCAAAGTCAAAGTGCTTGTTGTATTTGTCCAGCAATTCCGCTTTGGCTTCTCTGAAATCAACACATTGCTTGAAGTTTGTGCCTAAGTCGGAGTTCAAGCTCTTCGTGAAAAGGGACGTGACAACTTTCGTGTTGGCAAACGAAGGCTCTTCATGGTAAGCTGTCTTGATATATAGTGGGACTACGGCACCCATCCAGCCTTGAACATGGATGATGTCGGGGACCCATCGTAATTTCTTGACGGTCTCCAGTACGCCTCTTGCGAAGAAAATGGCACGCTCACCGTTGTCGGGATAGTCCTCTCCCTTTTCGTCCATCGTCATCTGGCGTTTGGAGAAATAGTCGTCATTGTCTATAAAGTATACCTGAATACGGGTCTGGGCAATAGATGCCACCTTGATAATCAAAGGGTGGTCTGTATCATCAATGATCAGATTCATTCCCGAAAGGCGGATCACTTCATGCAACTGTCCACGACGCTCGTTGATGATTCCCCATTTGGGCATGAATGTACGTATCTCGTGTCCGTTCTCCTGCATGACCTGCGGGAGAGCTTTACCCATCAGTGAAAGATCGCTGTCGGGTACATAGGGTACAATCTCTTGATTGATGAACAATATTTTTTTTGCCATATTCGGTATGATTTATCTGTGCAAAGGTACGAAAAATAATTCACAAAAACGTAGAATCGTGCAGATTTAAGGATTTTTAGTCTCGAAATTGGCATATTTTCACGATATTTTTTCCTTATTTGATAAAAATGTTGTTATTTTGCACCCGATTTGTACACAAGCGAATAGATAATGATAAAAGTATTCAATAAGATTGTGGATCTTCAGAATCAGCTTTTTGAGGACCGCAAGCAAGGAAAGGAAATAGGTTTTGTACCTACCATGGGGGCACTTCATGAGGGACATGCCTCCTTGGTGAGACGTAGTGTGAAAGAGAATGCGATAACGGTGGTTTCTGTGTTTGTAAATCCTACGCAGTTTAATGATAAGAACGATCTGAAAAACTATCCCCGCACTCTTGAGGCTGATTGCGAACTGTTAGAGAAATGTGGTGCGGATTATGTCCTGGCTCCTTCAGTGGAAGAGATGTACCCGGAACCAGATACTCGTCAGTTTGAGTATCCTCCCGTGTCTACTGTCATGGAAGGCGCTCATCGCCCTGGGCATTTCAATGGTGTCTGTCAGGTCGTCAGTCGCCTGTTCTATATCGTCAAGCCGACTCGTGCCTATTTCGGAGAGAAAGACTGGCAGCAAATTGCTGTTGTCAAAGCGATGGTTCGTCATCTGGGAATTTCTGTCCAGATCGTGGAATGTGAGATTGTCCGTGATGAGGATGGATTGGCAAAGAGCTCTCGTAACACCTTGCTATCGGCTGACGAAAGAGCCATTGCGCCAAATATCTATAAAGCCTTGAAGGCAAGTGTGAAATACGCTGAGAATCATACGCTTAAGGAAACGCATGACAAAGTAGTCGATGACATCAATAAGGTGGATGGACTGGACGTGGAGTACTTCTCTATAGTCGATGGGAACACCTTACAGGACATTGAGAATTGGGAGGACTCTCCTTATGTGGTAGGATGCATCACCGTCTATTGTGGTAAGACTCCAATTCGTTTAATTGATCATATAAAATACAAGGAATCATGATGATAGAAGTAATGAAGTCCAAGCTTCATTGTGTGACAGTTACCGAGGCAAATCTCAACTACATGGGCAGTATCACCATCGATGAGGATCTGATGGATGCAGCCAATCTGATAGCAGGTGAAAAGGTTCAGGTACTGGACAATAACAATGGAGAGCGTTTTGAGACCTATATCATCAAAGGTGAGCGGGGTAGTGGTTGTATCTGTCTGAATGGTGCTGCTGCCCGGAGGGTTCAGGTCGGTGATGTGGTGATCATCATTTCCTATGCCCTGATGGATTTCGAGGAAGCCAAGACCTTCAAGCCCAGTGTAGTATTCCCCAAGGAAGGAAACAGGGTATAACAATCGTATTATCTTAATACTTTTAAAACCAGTACCTCGATTCGGGGTACTGGTTTTATAGTGATTCTTTTTTAGGATAATATTTATACGTTTTGTTAAGTCATCATCTTATCGTTTGCAAATATAAGAAAAATATCTCAAACCGCAAGGCTTCAGACATAAAATGCAGTACTTGCCAGAGCAAGTCCCGGATTTTCATGCTAAAAGCATCTTTCAGCCATATAGACTACTTTTTTCGCTTTACTCGCATCGTATTTCGAAAAGTTTGTGTATATTTGCAACTGCATTCTGTAAAGAGTGTAAGACTTATTGCTCATCTTTCTCTCTCGAATCACCACCTCGGAAAAGAAAACGAGCAAAATCCAAAAACGCAGAGGTCGCGCACTATAGCGCAGACTTCTCCATAGCGTTTTTGGGGCTTGTGGTGAGCCTGAGAGAGAATATGGCGAGGCTGCGCTATTTCTAATTTGATATAAACGTGGGCTTACCATAGGGAGGTCAGAGTATTAACCTAAACGAATTAATGATTATGAGTATAGAATCAATCCTTGGTATTGTCGGTAGTATTATTACTATTGCTGCTTTTATTGGTTTCAAATGTGATTTGGTACAACGTTTCAAGAAACGACCTATAGGTGAATTATACGAAGAATTACTTGAAAAGAAGTTAACTGATAAAGAGCGTAGAAAAATTCTTAAGAAATTGAATTGTTATCCTGAAATTAATAAGAGGATAAAGGACGAGTATATAGAACGCTTTACATTGGGTAAGCTGGGTAGGGAAACATTGTTCCTTGATATATGCAATAAAAACAATATCGAACTTACCCCTGCATTGGTTAAGGATGTAGTTGGATATAACATGTCCTCAATTACTACTAAAATGGAAGATCAAAAACAGGAGACAAAAGAAGTGCTACATACAGAACCTGTTAAGTCATTAGTTGAGAACGAGCCTGGCGAGACTATTAAGACCCCGGGAGAACAAATCGTTTATTTGTCTGAATTATTGCAAGAAAAGTACCCTGAGACATGTGATAGGCTTATTCAAATACTCAAGAAGCATAATGTCAGATATGGTTTCATAAAAGGGACGAAAGATATCTGGTGTCGTGACTACATGCCTATCCAGACGGAATCGGGAAAGTTTATCCAATTCAAATACGACCCAAGCTATCTAAAAGGGAATAAAGAATGGGAAGAGTCTCGTTCCGATGTCAAGGAAGTTTGCAGAGTCAATGGAATCGACGCTCAGTTCTCAGACATTAACATTGATGGTGGGAATGTTCTAATTTGTGATGGAAGGGCAATCATATCTAACAGAATATTCTCTGAGAATCCGAAGATGAACCCAAAGGAGATAGTTAATCAACTAAGCAAACTGCTGGAATGTGAGATTATCATTATTCCAGCAGAGAATGATGATATGACAGGACACGCAGACGGTATGGTAAGGTTTGTAAATCGGAACACCATAATTGGCAATAAATTAGCTGATGAATATAAGTATTGGCGTGATGGTATGCAGAAAGTGATGGAGCAATATGACCTGAATTATATCGATGTGCCATTCTTCTTACCGAAAGATCCTAAACATCCTCATAGCGCCATTGGTATTTACGTTAATTATCTGGAAGTTGACAATCTGATAGTTATACCTGTATTTGGAAGAGACGAAGACAAGAAAGCCATCGATGTCATTAAACAGGCATTCCCTGAGAGAGTCATTGAAACAATTGACTACAATGATGTTGCACAAGAAGGCGGATTACTGAATTGCACAACATGGGTAGTACGTAAATAGAAAAGACTATGAACAATATGATGAAAAAGAACTTTTTACTTTTCGTATGCGTAATACTGTTGTCTTCATGTCATCAAACAAAGCCTGGAATGGTGAAGGATTTCATAGATACATCCAATGATTACGACAAAGAAGAAATGGGCAATCTCTTAGCCGATAACTTTACGTATTATGGGAAAGACACTCTCGGCAAATCTGATTATTTGGCAATGATGGACTCTTTGAAGGTAGTTGAATACAACTCAACGA
>Ga0326512_10002788_pt1 | contig 12912 bp, 23 predicted proteins | sample 1_2617_0518_D_FD_203652 | JGI IMG/M metagenome (GOLD analysis project Ga0326512, IMG submission 203652) | Bovine rumen microbial communities from UC Davis, California, United States - 1_2617_0518 | ecosystem: Host-associated > Mammals > Digestive system > Stomach > Rumen | place: USA... | reverse complement strand
TAGGCTGATTTTTTCCCCGTATAATTCTGCATCTGTTATTGCATCGTTGAATACATCTGTTGGTATACTCAGATGTACTGGGTATTCTACGGTTGGTGGTACTGGTGTCTCATACTCCACATCAATCAACCGAAGTTTAAAGGTACGGACACTATCACCATTATACTTTAAAATCAAGTTGCCTTCATCTAAACCAGCACTTAACACATCGTCACCTTTAATCCTCTTAATGATTTTCAATAATTCACTGGCATCAACAGTAAAACTACATGGTTCACTACATTGGTAAGTATCAAATAGGATACTTTTCCACTCCATATCGATAAAACTAATATGGCTTTTATCCAATGCTCTGAGGCGAATTCCTTCTGAATCTGCTTCAAATACGAGTTCGTCAATGATGATGCAGATTGTTTCTAAACAGTCTTTAATTATTCGGTTGTTGCTTATCTCAAACTTCATTTATATTCCTCCAATTCTTTTTGCTTTTTCCTCATCAATTATATACCATTCTAAACCCTTATCAAGAACTTTCTGTTTTAATTTTTCAATATCAACACTGGAAATTTGTCTTTGTTTCCCATCCACATAATACTGATATACCCAATCAAACCCTTGTTTACACATAGGAGTATAATGTTTAGTAACCCTAAAATATCCGGTAGCATTATTTGCTTTGGACATTTTCTTCATAGTCTCTAAAGAATGAGTATTCCCTATATTATGTAATATACCATGGTCATTAGGTTTTAATGGTTCTAAATTTAATATGCAGTTATTTAATTTATTACCATCAATATGATGGATATCGAATTTATCATTAGGGTCATTTATCCAATCCCCGAAATATTCTTCGGCGATTAATCGATGTAATTGTTTACCTTCGTTACCTTTTTCATTTGTAGAAATACGATAATACCCTCTATCTATATTCGCCTTTCCCCATTTGGTGTTTAAAGGTTCTCCATTTAACATTTTATTCATCCAATATCACTCCATTATTTATCGTTATTGCCTCATATTCACATATTAACTCGCATGACTCACAATTCATACACTCCACTGGATTATGCTCGAAGCATTTATCATATGTTAATGCTCCTGATGGGCAGGTATCCACACAATCCAAACAATAAGTACATTGTTTATCATTGATTTGTACTGTTGCTAACGGCACACCCATATCACTCATAATTATCACATCAATTTACTTTGTACAGTCTCCTTAACTGGTTCTCTTAACTCAACTGGCTTAACATTAGAATTTACACCAATGAAATTATAAGCCTCCCTTTGATTCACCAATTCAATATGAGGGATTGGTAAACCATGATACAAGTAATTATTAACCCTCCATGCACGGTAGAATTCACCAGTTAAAGTATTCTGATGAAGAATACTACCCCGAACACCAGACACATAGAAATTCAACACAGCCATCTTACATGCAACTGGATCTAAATCTTGACCAATCAAAACTGCTGTTGGATTATCTTGATGAGCATCTAATAATAATCTGCCACTACCACAAGCACAGTCATTAATAACCCCACCAGTATTTTGGGTTAAAAGTTTAGCCATTAGTTTAGATACATTCTGTGGGGTGAAGAATTGACCATTGGTTCCCGCTTTGTATTTGGATTGGATTACATCTTCATAGAACACTCCAAGATAATCATAATAGTATTTCTCAGTATTTTCTAATTCTTCGTTGACTATTTTAATCCATTCACAGTACAATTCAAAGTAGGTTTCCTCGTTTCCTTTGAAGTTTAATTGTCGGTCATGGTTTGTGATTAGGTTTTGGTCTATTACCCAATCTAACCAATTAATCCATAATGTACTGGCATCATCAGTCCTTGCCAGTTTCTCAAATACTTTCTCAAAATTATTCATACTATTGTAATCCCCCATTTAATACAAAATATAAATCATTTCTTTCAGCCTTTTTCTCAAAGAAAGACTTAAAACATACTCCGTCTAAAAACATTGGTTTATCATTAACAGTATCATCAATACTTTCCATATTATCATAATCCCAACCACATTTCTTTAAGAACTGAACTTCATCTTTCGCATCTTCGATGTTATCAAAACTCCCGAAATGCTCTTGCCTACCATTAATTACCTTAACAATATGATATTTCCCTTTTCTTTTCACAATATGTTGGGGTTTAGAGAAAATTAATCTTTCATAGATTTTCCAACCATTTTCAACAAAATAATCTCTTGCTTTTATTGCTTCTTCTAATGTGGGGTAGGTACCGAAACTATATTTTTTATGGTTAATTTCTTTTCTTATCTCATATCCTTCACCATATGCTTTGTAAATGTTTTTAGGTTCTTTTTTGTTTTTGTTTTTTCTTTTGCTAAATTCTAATCGTTTAGTCATATCCCAATCATGCTCTACAAAATAATCCCTATAATATTGAGCTTCTTCTAATGTATCATATACTCCAAATGAATAATTTTTTTTATTGATTATTTTTTGGATACCATAACCATTTTTTCTTTTATAAATGTACTTCATAGGCAATCAACTCAAATATTTTTTATGTGCATGTTTAATGTCTTCATTATCTGCAATAGCATATAATTGAGTAGTTTCAATACTTTCATGTCCTAATAATACTCTTACTTGTTCTATTTTCATTCCATGCCCTACTGCATAACTTGCCATTGTTCTACGGAAACGGTGAGGATGAACATCTTCAACACCAGCTCTTTTACCCAATAAACGGATATCAGTTCCCACACCAGATGATTGTAATCTTTTATGAGGGTAATTTTCAGTTACCCATAATGCGGGATTATTATCCTCTCGACTATCCAAATATTCTTTCAAATGTATCACTGTTCTTTCATTGAAGAATACTTCCCTTTGTTTAGCACCTTTACCCATAACAATACAAGACCTATCTTGCATATCAATATCATCAATATTCAATTGTATTAATTCAGATAAACGGACACCACTACTTAATAGAAATTCAACCATTGCTCTTAAACGAAGAGTATCACAAGCCATCCTTAATTTCTCCATTTCAGTTATACTGAATGGTTTTTTAATCTCTTTCGGAATTTTAATATTCCCAATCCTTTTAACTGGATTTTTAATAATATACTCTTCATTCTCTAACCATTGGAAAAAACTACTGAGATTCCTTTTAAGATTATTAACACTTGCTGCACCCATAGTATCATGGCAAGTTAAAAGGAATGCTCTAATGTCTTGTGTTGTTATTAGTAAGATTGGTTTGTCTACAAACTTCAACAATCGAGAAATAGTTTCTTTATAGTATATTATTGTTTTAGGGCTTCTACCTTGCAATCGTTTAGCATCAACAAATAAATCAACTAATCGTTGGTTTTCTTTTTCAACATCTTGTTCAAAAGGTAATTCTTTATTTAAAATTTCCACGAATTCTAATCTGTTGATTAGTGTACGGTTTAATTCACTTATTTGTTTTTGATTAAGGGAATGTCTCATATCTGAAACAATTCCTCTGATTAATTCTTGTTTGTGTTCAGAATGTGATGTGTACTCCATTAAATCATTTTCATATGAGAAATCAGACAATAAACTATCCATATCGCCCCACCTATTCAAGAATTATCATTTCCTTGTATTTTTCCATGTTTTCATTAACTTTAACACCCATATCTGTTAAACAATACATTTTATATCTTTTATATGATGAATCAATACATCTAACTAACCCTTTTTTCTCTAATTTTTTCAAAGCAATATTAGTTAACTGGATACTTATATTACATTTTCTGCTTAAACCAGACGGTGTTGAATATTTTCCTAATAAGAATTTCATTATTTTTTCACGGCTATCCGCCATTAAAACATATCCTATTAATCCAATAATTTTTTCATCCATAGTAATCACCTATTGTGCCCTGCCCCTGTTCTGTAAAGTAGTACGACGATGCTCCAATTCCTGCACCAACCAACGATAATCAATCGTAACTTGACTATAATCTGCTCCGACACCATCCTCTAATACTTCTAATTCATTAAGGATAGTAGTCATACGACTATGAGTCTTCTTCAATTCTGCAATCGCCTTAATCATCCACATCAACCTCCACTTCACCACTATAAAACTCCATCATCTTATCCACAAAATCCAAGAAACCATCAACATCCAACAAATAAACACCAATATCAGCCATTAGAAATCCTCCTTCTCACGTAAAATAACCACCAACTCCATACGCTTACCAGTAGACGGTGAAGTACCCTCACAGACAAGACTAGCCTCAGGCACACCAACACGCACATTATCATCATACCTACAAGACAACAAATCACTAATCTCTTTAAGTTTCATTTCCATAACATCACGATCAAACAACTCACTCATACATCATCACCTCTGAATCACATCACTCTTATTCAAATTACAATCACTACACAAAGTCTGCAAATTATCCAACTCATCAGACCCTCCTTTACTCACAGGAATAATATGGTCAATATGTAATGTTGCTCCATCATTTTTCCTGGCACCACATTCGCAGCAAGTATAATTATCACGTTTAAAAACCTCATGACGCATACCCTTTGGAATATGGGTTCTTCTTCTTTTAGGTTTTGATTCCTTTTTAAACCAATACTCTTGATATTCATCTAAAAAACAATAGGGTAACACTAGATTACCCCATTCAAAAGGAATCCCTTTTTTCATTATTTCATCATAAGCATCTAATGTTACAATAATACTGTTAAACATTTGCCTTATGGATTTGGTAACTCCTAATTTAGGGACGGTGTAAACTCCATCAACTCTCATTAATATCCCATCTATTTTATCAGGGACTAAACAGATTAATCGTTTCCATCGATTGTTATTATCTAATCCGATAAAATCTTTCAATTCTTTTGTTTTTTTGATTACAGCAACAGATATTATTCCAGAGTTTGGTGTGAATGACCCACTAAATAATTTGAAGTCATCATTGTTCCCATTCATATAAAGCGAATGTTCAATATGGCTTAAAAAGTTAATATCCCCTAATACCATACAATGATTGTCTTTTATCAATTTTTCAATTGTGTAAAATACTTCAGTAGGTTCCAACATGTCCACTGTCATTAGTCATCATCTCCATTGTTGTATAGAATTCATTAAAACTATCTTCCTGATGCATAAAACAATAATCCAACATATCCTCAATAGTTTTACTTGATACCTCTGATAAGTTACTTAACTCACCAATCGCATCAGCATCATAAGTCAATGTATCTATATACTCATTAACCATAACCCGCCATTTTTTATCAATTTCCTTAACTTCATTCTCACGTTTTTTAGCATCAATATCCGTATCCCTTGCCAGTAGGAATAGGTTTAATTGAGCTTCCCTTATTTTATCCAATTCTTTTTCCGCATCTAATACTTTGAATTGGACTTCTTCCCCATAGCCTAAGTAATGTATTAGTACTTCTTCGAAGAAACTACTTAGATTAGGTATGTGTTTTTTACCTTCATCCAGTAGGTTTTCTTCAATTGTTAATGTCAAATTTTTTTTAGTCATACTTTTTCACCTCACCAGTAATACTAACTACACATGAAAAGTGAATAACCCCTACAACCAATTACCCGTGTACCCTTGCAACAAGTGTACCCTTGTAATTTCAAAACATGCCTATAGAGACTTTTCAACATTACGCAACGCCTCACTAAAAATCACACTCTCATGATAATCAGTACCCTCAACAATCAAACTAACATCATACATCAAAGCATCATAATCCTCACTCTTCAACGGATAACCATACAATCTAATCATAGCATTAATCTTATCCTCAGTTTCACTAATCAACCTAATCTCATCATCAGACTTAACAGACTCCCTAGCACCAGCCGTCTCAGGAGTTAAACCAATAGTCTCCAAAGAATAACTATAAATACGAATAGCATTACGAGCATCATCCACAGTAGCCACATCAGACAACCTAGTCTTAGCCTTCTCAATAGTCAACCTTTCCAAAGCCTTCAAATCCCGTGCAGTAATAGGTTTACTCTTAGGATTCTGCTTAGCAGCCTGCCTAGTATTAACATAAAACTCAACCAATAATTGTTTAGCAGACACACTCAAAACCGGAGAACATGAAGTTTTAGCATAAGTAATATACTTCTTAAAAACATCTACTGGTAAAACTTCTTTTTCTTCTTCTTCAATACTCACCTTATCCAGTAAAGCATTAGCAAGACAATTATCCTTATCCTCATCGATTTCATCTCTTAAAGCAAACACTAAATCAAACCTTGACAGATTACTATCAGCGATATCTATCTGGTCTTTATAATCCTTATCAGAATAGAATCGACTATACTTAGGATTAGCACATGCAATAATAGATGTTCTGGCAGACATATTCTGAACAATTCCCGCCTTAGCAGGACTAACACTTAACTGCTCCATAGGTTCATTCAAGCTTTTCTGTGCTGATGAAGATAACTTATCATACTCATCAATACATAATAAACCAGTATCCGCCAATACAACTGCACCAGCCTCCATAGCCCAACTACCAGTCAACTCATCCTTAACAGCAGATGCAGTTAAACCAGGTTGACTAGTATTAGTACCAGCAATATAAATTACCTTAGGAGCACGTTTCTTAATAGCCTGAATTAACTGTGATTTACCAATACCGGGGTCTCCAATAATCAAGATATGTGTTGTCCACCTATCCATACTATCAGTTTTCATAGAATCATCTAAAGGCCTAGACCCTTCAAATAACTGCAACAAAATACCCTCCTTGATAGTATCATAACCATACATTTCAGGAGCTAAAGTGTTCACTAATAACTCATAAATATCTGGCCTTTGAGATAGTTCACGGAGCATTTTTTTATCAGACTCTGTTATCCTATAATCTTCAAAAGCATCATCAACCGGTGTGATGTTATGTAGATCTATAATGAATTCGAAATCATCGACTTTATTTCGGTGTTTGATTGTTTCGACTTGGAATGTTCCACTAATGTCCACTACGTCTCCAGCTTTTAGGTTATGGTATGGGGATGCAAGGTATCCTTTCATTATTCCTTTGAATTCTCTTGTTACCCCACCGTTTCTTAGTTCTAATGGTTCTTCTAGTTTCACGTAACGGTAATTGTAGTATGTGGACTTTTCTTTTACTAGTTCGAATGAACGACCTCCACAATCTTTGCATAGGTTAGGATAGGATAAGTCTTTTTCATCTTTAGTTTTAACTGATATTTCTGTTTGGCAGGATTTACATCTGAATGTAGCTGATTTTAATCCTACACGGATTGGGGTTATGTTTTTTATCATTGCTTTTGCAGATATGAAATCCCCATTATTTGTTGCATCTAATTCTTTTAATGTAGTATTGGGTTCAAGATTGGTTAACTTGAAACTAGTGTAATGTTTGGGATTAACATCAACATTGAAGTTATTCTCATATGAATTTAAGAAATCTAATCCTCTGTCTTCTAGGAAGTTAAGGTTTCTTTCTTTCTTAAAGTATTCATTGAATATTGGGTAATCAATGTTGATTTTTGATTGCTTTTCACCAATGCATTCTAATTGGTCTTTGCATTGGTTCTGTATGAATTCATCAAGCAATTCTATTTGTTTTAATCCCATACTCCATTACCTTTCTATTCCATTTTGTAGATTATCCAACTATTATACTCTGATTCAGAGTTTCCTTCAGTTAATCTTACACCAATCTGTTCTTTCTGGTCTACGAATTTAGCGAAGTTAATAATGTTAACTTTTTTAAACACATTGATTTCTTCACCGTTACTGTCTACGACATTTGTTTCATCTTTCCATCTTAATATAGAGTAGATGAAGTCAAATGCTGTACGGTAGAAGTCGAAGCTTTTTTTGATGTTGGTTACATATCCTAATTCATCAGGTTTAGGGATGTTAACATATAAATCCACATATTCGTCTTCGTTGATGATTCTGACTCTTAGGCTGTCGGATTTTCTGTCATCGTTTTTGAAATGTGATATTTCTGGGCATCCTCTTATGTCATCACCAATATCAAAATCATAGATGCTCATTTTTTCATATTCTTGTACGTTGGTTTGTTCTTTACCACTTATTGTGGTGTATCCGTCGTTTTCAGTGTATTCTGCTTCGAATTCTAATTCATCAAATGAAATCTGTTCGTTGGTTTTTTCTTCTTTGCTTTTTAATGCCATAAATATCTATTCTCCTATTTCTTTTAATCTTAAATTTAGTAAATCATTAATCAATACTAACACATCTTCTTCCTGTTTTAACTCATGTTTTAATTGAGTTAATTCAAATTTTTGAGTATGTAAAGCATCGTTAATGAATGCGTTACGCATTTTCTCATTTGTGAGTTTTAATTCTTTGAAATCAGTATTCAACAATAACTCGGATTCACTGTTTCTGATTTCATCTTCTTTTGTGATTAACTGGTATTTTTTGCTCCTTATACTTGTTAATCGTTGTTCTTTGAGTTTTATTAGTTGTTCTGCATTGAAATCGTACATACAAGCCATAATCATTCACCTCAAAAAAAATAATATGTGGAGGATTATTTTCCCCCTTTAAACTTAGGCATGTCCTCAGCGAATGTGCCTTCGAATCCTGCCATCTTCATAATCCAAGATAAACCCATACGATAAGCCTTACCCAACGCTCTTGTCTGAGCCATACTTGCAATCGCAAATTTATCCTTTTGGAAACCACTACGGTCAGCCTCAGCCTCAGCCCTTGCAATTACAGTTCCCCCGACAATCTCATCATTCTCAATGATCGGGTTCTGGTATAATGTTGCTCTTGCACGGTATCCTACAACAACACCATTCTTATTAGTAATCTCTGAAATAATAGTGGTTACAGGTACAATTCCTAAGAAGGTTCCAAGGACTTCCCATCCTTCAACTGTTACGTATTCGGCTTCTTTGTTGCTACGGTTTAAACCTTTAACAACTAATCCTTGACTTCTTACTAATGGTGCGAGTGTGTTGGCTACATTAATTGCGACATTTACTTTTGATGCCATTGGTATTTCAGGGTTTAGTATTGCATAGTCTGGTAATGGTTTGTTATCCATTACTGCTATTTCATTATTCTCAATAGTGTCTTCTTTAACTGGTGCATCATCTGATACTAATTCTGCTTCGACAGTTAAAGGTGCTTCTTCGGTTTCTTTTTTACTTTTTAATGCCATTGTTCTCATTCTCCTTCTATTTTTATCATTTCATTTATTCTCTGCTCTGACTTTAACAAATCATCAGTGGATTGTTTCTCAAAACGTTTGTAGGTAAAGTTTACTCTACCTTTAAATTCAACATGCCTTATATGCTCAGGTAACCTGCCTAAAAGACTAATGCAAATTACTTCATCATCATAATTTAAAGTAATACCTTGTCTGTTTTTACAGATTTCTTTACCAGTTAACTCAGAAAGATAACTAGCAATACTCTCATGCCCAATAATCGAAGTATACTCTTCATTATGGACAATATTAATAAATTGTTCCTTTGACAATGGAGTATTTATTATCTTCATAGATGGGTCTCTAAGCATTGAATCGCTGAATCCGTTGGTTATGTATAACACGATTGTTCACCTCCGTTAAACGTCCATATGATAGTACCAAGCGTTCGCTTCTGTGGAAAAGGCATGCCCGTACTTTACTAATGCAACAAATAAAAGTACGCAAATAACTATTATACCGATTATTATGACGTACGGGCATATCCTTTCACAGGTTTTTTCAAAGGTGGATTTCTCCACCCTCTTACTTAATCTGGCTGGTTCTACTTTGGAGGTAGAACGGGAAAAATTATTACTTAATAGAATATGAAATAGAGTTTTGAACATTAATATTCCTCCAAAGTAGATTGACTGGTTGGCTCCATATCATTGGATATTTCATCGCCAAGTTGCCCTAGCCTATGTTTTAACGTGTTTTTCATACCGTAATCTTGGATGAATTTCCTGAGTAGCATGTTATCAAAGTCAACCCTTTCAGATTCTGACTTGCCCTTAATAATTTGCAAATATTGGCTATGTGCAACTATATCAAGGCAATTATTTTCATCTCTTGGGAACTCTGTAACATCCAAAGGTTTAGGATACTTTGATTCAACATCAACTAAGGCCCAGTTACCATCTAAAGTTTTAGTAACAAAAGCAGTATCACCGACATTGATGTCCTTGCAGTAATGGTTTAAGTCAACAGGATAAATGTTCCCTTTACCTGACATCACCATGCAGATTCCTTCATCTTGGTCTACTAGATGGACTTTTTGTGGGATGACATTCATTATGCATCACCTCCAGTAATTAAAGCCTCAATCATCTTATAATCCCCTTTAGAATAGATAACATCATCATCAGTTATCTCACCTTTCTCTAGACGATTCTTAAGTTCCTCTAGTATACTTTTACGTATACTGTGTTTTAATGGGGTTTGAGTGGTGTAGTTCCATAAACAGTATAGTCTGCTTCTTGGACGGGTGGGGTTTAATGCTATGATGTAGTTCATCCCCACACGCTCCTTTCTAAGGCTTCGAGTTCTTCATCACTCATAAATTCATAGTCTGTGGATTCTGAGTAGCCACCGATGAAGTCTTCGTATTGATCAACTTCATCATATTGTATGTCTTCAAAAATAGTTGGAGTGGTGTTCATTCTATCACCTCTCCTTTTGCAATATTCTTTACGGTTTCTAATTGTCTTTTTAGGACAATTCGTTCTGTTAAAAAAGTTTTTATTTCTTTGGTAGTGAATTCTTTACCGTCGATGACGGCTATATCACCATCTAATAATATTTTTTTCATTTTTTATCTCCACTGGATTTTTTCACAAATGCTTTGGTAGTAGCTGCAACTACTACGGTTGACTTGTGATGTTTATTATTTATTGTTTTATTAATATATAAACTTACCTATTAGGTAGGTCTTATAAGTTATGTAAGTTATATATAAGTGGTTACACAAAAATAATATTAACAAAAAAATAACCTATACAAATAGGAGGAAATTATTGTGAACATTATAACAAAAACAAATAACGCAGATACTACATCAAATAGCCTACGCACAACTATCCCAAAGGAAGTAGTGGATAAACTCGGATTATCAAAAGGAGATAATATCGTTTGGGTAATTGAAGATGAAAATAGTGTATGTATTAAGAAATTAAAATTATAGAATTTTTCTTTTTTTTCTAAAATAAATTGATAAAAATAGTCGATAGCATTCGCTAGGATAGGAGAGACTTCCACTACTCGCGGAGCTAAATAAACAAACTTTAAATAGCATTTTAATCTTATATTATTATAGGTTACAACAGAAATCATTTTATCTTCACTGGTAACTTGTTTTTTATGTAACCGTAGTGGAGTGTGAGGTGCTGCAACACCTACGACCACTTCACTTTATAATTACATAGTACTTTTTTTGTATTTTGTGTTTTATAATTGTTTGTTTTACAATAGATTTTTTTGTAGAATAAGGATAATATAATGAGTGGTTAGAGAGCATTTGACAAGTATTATTGTACCTATATTGTGGTTAAAAAATAGTGGAAAAAAAATAATATGTTTAGTATTCTTTCATTGCGTCTTCCCATGATATGCTTTGTTGTATTTTGTCTAGTTGTTCTTGCATTGTATCGAATCGTGTTTCTAGTTCTGTTTTTTGTTCTGTTACTTGTTCTAATTCTGTTTTTACACGGTCTTCATCGCTTATTACGATGTGTGGTAGTGCTTGGATGTATTCTTCTCGTAATGTTTCGGGCTTGATTCGTATGTAGGTTTCATGTGCTATTCCAGGGATTTTACGACCTTGCAATAAATTAATATGGTCGGTTGATATTCCTGCTTCGGCTAATTGACTTGCATGATACTTCCTTAACATATGACTACGGATTCGGTTCCAGTTTCCGACTTTTCCTAATTGGAAGTGTTCGTTTAATCGTTCAAAGATAGTATTGAAGTATCTTTCATGGATTTTAAACAAGGGTTGGTTACGATGTAATATTTCTGTCCTTGTTAATAGATAGGCATTAATGCTTTTCACGGCTTCATGGCTACAGAATGTTACATATTGTTGACCAGTCTTTTGTCTTGTCAAATGGAACTCGGGGATTATCGGAGTTTCACAGTCTCTCATTTCCCGTATTGCATATTTAACGGAGTCTTGATGACTATGATAATCCTTTGTAGCTTCCAAATAGTCCTTGATAGTTAGGTTTAGGACATCTATCCTTGATACTCCACTACTGGACATGAATAATATGATAGACTTCACTACTGGTGAACTTATACGGATACATTCTCGGAGTATATCACGATCAAGTAACTGCTCAGGCAGTAAAGGTTCTGTTCGTTTTGCATGTTTAGTACTGTAATATGGTAATTGTGGAATAGTAATCTCGAAGTGTCGGTAGATTGTTATTATCGCGGTTAAGTAGAGTTTCGCTGTTGATACATTATATTTTCCATATAAATATTCCCTAAAGGATATGATATATCTACGTGTATCCGTGTTCTTCCATCGGATATTATTATACTCTTCATCATCTGCCATATCCAATAAATTATCTAATGACTTGCCAGTAAACTTTTCATATATGCCTACGACTCTTGTATATGTTGTAACTGTGGATTGGCTACTGTTTCTTTCATGGAAGAATCTTTCAAGTATGGTCTCTGTATTTTTCATATTTATCACATTTACTTTATTTTTTATATTTTGTTGGTGGTAGAGAGCATTTGACAAGTAATATGTTGGATGTTATATGGTCATACTGTTTAAACCAAGTAGACGGTATAACATCTATCTTGTAAAATGGAGGTTATATCAGCATACTGTCTCAACCAAAAAGAATATATAACATCGATTAATTATTTGGATGTTATAT
>Ga0326512_10002787_pt1 | contig 12916 bp, 17 predicted proteins | sample 1_2617_0518_D_FD_203652 | JGI IMG/M metagenome (GOLD analysis project Ga0326512, IMG submission 203652) | Bovine rumen microbial communities from UC Davis, California, United States - 1_2617_0518 | ecosystem: Host-associated > Mammals > Digestive system > Stomach > Rumen | place: USA... | reverse complement strand
CCTTAATTTTCCTCCGGAGGGTTATTTTTTGAATGCTTTTAGGAGGGTGTTGGCAATTGCTTTGGATATTTTCCCCAGCATGGTTCTTTTATCTCCTTTCAATCCTTCATTAGAGCTCTTTTGTCGTTCGTGAGTTGTCAGCATTCTCCTAAAAGTATTCAAAAAGTTGATGAAACATAGAGTTAAGTATATTTAGACTGATCAATATGTTTCTAAGAGAAAGGAGATTTTGGATGAAAAGAGGTAAAAAGGTAGATGAAACTTTTTCAACCGACGATATTATACCAGCTAAGTCTCCTGAAGAGTGGGAGGATCGATGTATTGGTGAGGCATATAAGTTAGTTGAAAAGAGATTAAGAGAAGGAACCGCTACTTCAGCAGAGACGGTTCATTTTTTAAAGCTTGGTTCTGTTAAAGAAAAGTTAGAGAGAGATAAACTGCAAAAGGAGATTAATGTTCTTACAGCAAAAGCAGAAGCATATGAGTCTGCTAAGAACATTGAGCGTTTATATTCTTCTGCTTTAACTGCAATGAGAACTTACAGCGGACAGGAGTCAGAAGATGAATAGAGATGAATTATATCATTACGGTATTCTAGGCATGAAATGGGGCATTCGTAGATATCAGAATCCCGATGGAACACTTACTGATAGAGGGCGCAAAAGATACGGACTTAAAGAAACATCAACTAAGAGAGATGTCAAACGTGCCATGAAAATATCTACGGCAGATAATAATGTAATAGCCGTAGGAAGAAGATATGAAGAAGAATTAATTTCTAGTAAAAGCATTAAAGATAATGTGGATAAATTAAAGAAATTAGAGAAGAAAGCAAACGAAGCATACGCTAAATTGTATAACAAATTAAATCCAGATTTACAACAGTTGGATCCTAAAGAATTTGACATGTATAAGGATTATATGAAAATAATAGATGCTAGTGATGATGCAAACTATAAAGATCCTTTTGATACACTTCCATCAAAAGTAAATGGAAAAAGAACCGATTCGAAAGGGTATGTTAAAGAATTTTGGGATGCTTTAGATTCTTATGATAATACTGTTGTTAAAATTCAAAAAGAAGAAAAAAGAATCGGAGAGAAGTATGTTAATCAATTTAACGAAGCGAGATTAAAGGATTTAGCATACGAAGGGAATTTTGAAAAAGGTAAAGAATTGTTAAATGAATACGGCGGATTCTATGTTAGAAGCGACGGTTTTTTAGACACCAATATTATTTCAGTTTTTAATCATAGAGGGTATTATCCTGACGAGTACAAGGATAAACGTCGTTATTCTTCTCAATTATGGGATTTATAATGAAAACCTATTCAGAACTCATAAAACTTCCAACGTTTAAAGAACGATACGAGTATCTAAAACTTAGCGGGACAGTTGGCAAAGAAACTTTCGGCCATAGTAGATATTTGAATCAGATTTTCTATAAGACACTGGAATGGATAGACGCAAGAAACAAAGTTATTGTCAGAGATGAAGGCAATGACCTTGGTATTTTTGGAAGAGAGATTCGTTCAAATATTTTGGTTCACCACATTGAACCGATTACTTTAGAAGACATTCTAAATCGTAATCCTAAGTGCTGGGACTTAGACAATCTAATTACCACATGCATGAAAACACACAATGCGATTCATTACGGAGATGAGTCGCTTTTATTTTTTGAATTAGTTGATAGAAAGCCTAATGATCAGGCTCCATGGAGAAACAATTTATGAGAAATGATGAACTTTATCATTATGGCGTCCGAGGAATGAAGTGGGGTGTGAGACGATACCAGCCTTATACAAATAAACCCGGAAAAAAGAGAGTTAATAGAACTCCTGATAGTAGGTATCGTGCTTCTTTAAAAACAAGGAGAGGTGATCGTCTTACAGTAGAGCAGAGAAAAGATACAAAATTAGCAAAAGCAATTGCTAAAGTTTTTCCAAAAGCAAAAGAATTACAAAGTAAGTCTTTTGATATGGACATTAAAAACGATTCAGGTAAAAAGATTGGTAATTTGTCTTTATACGATGAAGGTAATAAATCTTTAAATGTTAACTGGATAGATATTAAGAATTCTGAAAGAGGAAAAGGCTATGCTACTGCTGTAATGCAAAACGCAATTGATTTTGCTAAATCTAGAGGATTTGAACAAATGACTCTTGAAGTTCCTGGCGAAAGTCCTGATGCTCGTCATGTATATGAAAAGCTTGGATTTGAATTTGTTCAGTCAATTTCAGATGAGGATGATGTTTGGGGTGGATTATCCGCAATGAAACTTAACTTAAAGAAATAGGGGAAACGATTTATGAGGAACGATGAACTTTATCATTATGGCGTCCGAGGAATGAAGTGGCGTTTTAGAAGATCCGGAAGAAAAGAATTAGGAGAAGAAACTTTAGAAGAAAGATATTCTAGAAATTCAGCGAAAAATTCTATACAAAGCTACAAAATTAGTGAAGAAAATGGTAATCCGGATGGTAAACGAATATTAGATACAGCGCAGGCTTATCGTTCAATGTACAATCCTGTAGGAAAGAGAAAGAAGATAGTGAAGAGAAGAAGACCGTCTTCAAGGTGATTTATGGAAGACAGTATTTTATTAACAGTTAAGAAACTGATTGGTGGTGCGGATGCTGCTACATACGATCATTTTGATGAAGATTTGATTATTCACATCAATATGTGTTTTGCAGTTTTAGATCAGCTTATTGCTGACTCTGAAAAACCGTTTCGAATTACAGGCCCGTCTGAGTTATGGACAGATATTCCTAATAAAGACGAAGATGAGTTAGCGTTAATTAAAGATTATGTATGTATTAGGACTCGTTTGACTTTTGATCCACCTACGAGTTCTTTTGTTTTAGACGCGCTAAAGAAAACTTGCGATGAACTTGAGTTTAGGATCTTAGTAAGTTTCGATCCTAGATAAATTAGAATTGAAAGGAATCGTATGAAAGTTTATAACGAGCTTTACCATTATGGTATCCCAGGTATGAAGTGGGGCGTTAGAAGATTTCAAAAATATAGTTCGAATTTTAAAACGAGAAGACTAGAAAAGAAAAAAGCTAAAGCTCAAATAAAAAAGATCAATAAGTATCAAAGGAAGAGGGCTGCAAATACTGATATTAGCAAATTATCTAACAATGAGTTAAGAGAGTTGAACGATCGTATCAGAAATGAAAATCAGTATAAAGATAACATAAAAAGTTCTTCTAATAGAGGTAAGCAGGCTGTTACTGATGTCCTAAAAACTTCAGGAAAACAAGTAGCTACTGCTGTAGCTGTAGGAGTAGGAATTTATTATTCAAAAAAGATTGTTGAAAAATATTTGGGATCGGATGCATCAAACTTGATTATTCATCCTAAGCAAAAGAAGAAATAAATGTCACTATCAAATATTGCTACTCCTATATATTATGGTCAGTTTCGAGATGCAGTAATACGTGGTGAGATACCTGTTTGCGAAACCATATCTATGGAGATGAATCGCATAGATAAGCTTATAGCAGACCCAAGTATCTATTACGATGACAAGGCAATCGACGGTTTTGTTAAGTATTGTGAGAATGAGTTGACTCTTACTGACGGAGGCGATCTTCATTTATTAGATACATTTAAATTATGGGCCGAACAAGTATTTGGTTGGTATTACTTTGTCGAACGAAGCGTTTATGAGCCTAATCCAGATGGGCGAGGCGGTCACTACGTTCGAAAGATGATTAAGAAACGTCTGACTAATAAACAGTATTTAATAGTGGCTCGTGGAGCAGCTAAATCAATGTACGGTTCATGCATTCAAAACTATTACTTGAATGTTGACACATCTACCACTCACCAAATAACTACTGCTCCAACAATGAAACAGGCAGACGAGATCTTATCACCGATTCGTACTGCTATAACAAGATCTAGAGGTCCACTTTACTCATTCCTTACAGAAGGTTCTCTACAGAATACAACCGGATCTAAGGCAAATAGAGTTAAGTTGGCGTCTACTAAGAAAGGGATTGAGAACTTCTTAACAGGCTCTTTACTTGAAGTTAGACCGATGCGAATCGATAAGCTTCAGGGATTGAGATGTAAGATAGCGACAATTGACGAATGGCTTTCTGGCGACATTCGAGAAGATGTTGTCGGCGCTATTGAGCAGGGTGCATCTAAATTAGATGATTGGCTTATTGTTGCTATGAGCTCAGAGGGAACTGTAAGAAACTCAGCAGGCGATACAATCAAAATGGAATTAATGGATATCCTTAAAGGTGATTACATTAATCCACACGTTTCAATCTGGTATTACAGATTAGACGATATTAAAGAAGTCGCTCATCCAGAGACATGGATTAAGGCAAATCCTAATTTAGGTAAGACAGTAACTTACGAGACTTATCAGCTTGATGTAGAAAGAGCTGAGAAGACTCCTTCTGCTAGAAACGATATTCTAGCTAAGAGATTTGGAATACCTATGGAAGGTCTGACTTACTTCTTTACTTATGAAGAAACTAAGCCGACCGCTATTAAGAGAGATTATTGGCAGATGCCATGTGCTCTTGGAGCTGACCTATCGCAAGGTGATGACTTTTGTGCATTCACCTTTTTATTTCCGCTACCTAATGGTTGCTTCGGAATAAAAACTAGAAGTTACATTTCGAGTTTAACTTTGCAGAAGCTGCCATTAGCTTTAAGAAACAAATACGACGAATTCATGAAAGAAGGAAGCTTAATAGTTCTTGAAGGAGCTGTGCTTGACATGACAGAAGTTTATGAGGATGTCGATAAGCACATTTCTGATAGAGGGTATGATGTTCGTTGCTTTGGCTATGACCCTTACAATGCTCGAACTTTCGTTGAAAGATGGGAGCTTGAGAATGGCCCATATGGAATAGAAAAGGTCAAGCAGGGTGTTAAGACAGAATCTGTTCCTCTTGGAGAACTAAAAGCTCTTGCCGGGGAAAGAATGCTGCTCTTTGACGAATCTTTGATGAGTTTCACAATGGGAAACTGTATAACCATTGAAGATACGAACGGAAACAGAAAGCTTCTTAAGAAACGTCGTGATGAAAAGATTGATAATGTATCGGCGTTAATGGATGCATATGTTGCATACAAAGCAAATACCGATGCGTTTGAGTGAGGATATTTATGTCGAATTATTACGCAATTGTTTATTCCGGTAACGAACTTTCTCATTACGGTGTTCCTGGAATGAAATGGGGTGTGAGACGATATCAGCCTTATACTAATAAATCAGGAACAAAATATGGTGTGATTGATACTTTAAGAAGAAATAGATTAACAAAATCAAACGAATCTATTCAGAGAGACATTGACTCTTTTAAACCACATAAAAACGGAATTAAAACTAAATCCGGAAAAGTTGTGCTTACTAAACAGGATGTCTCTAATTCAGTAAGAGGTTTAAAGAGTGTACAAAACAAAAACAAAGAAAAAATTAAGAAAATAGATTCCAAGTATAAAGATAAAAATTATGTTGCTAAAAGAAATGCTAGAAATAAAGCAATTAAAACTGGTGCTAAAGTAGCCGCCGCTATTTTAGTTGCAGGTGCAGCAGCATACACAATTTCTAGAATCAGTAAGAATAACTATAATAATCATAAACAACTTTCAGATGTTTATAAAAGATACGGTAATACTACTCTTACACTAGCCAACGAAGCAAGATCTAAAAGATGGGAGTATCAGGAAAAAGCAAAACTTTCTGGTGATGATAAGAGAAGTAGAGACTTCTGGGATAGACAAGCTGCTAGTGAAGGCGCCAATGAAGATAGGCATAACTTTGATGCTAATATTTATTATAATGTTTCTAATTACCATCGTAATAGAGCTAACAACACTTTATATGGAAGATATGTAAATAGTCGAAAACGTCGTTAATTAACTAATATTCGGAGGATACATTATGCCATCTTTTTTAGAGCGTCTTCAGCACGGCTGGAACGCTTTTTTAAGTCGTGAACCGACTGAAGAATACAAATCGGTCTATGAAGGATATGGATTTTCGTATCGTCCTGACAGACCGAGATTAACTCGAGGCCATGAGCGTTCAATTGTAACGGCAGTTTATAACCGCATTGCAATTGATGTCGCACAGGTCTCAATTAGGCATGTCAGATTGGATGAGAATGAAAGAATTAAAGAAACCGTCACATCCGGTTTGAATTATTGTCTTACTACAGAGGCTAATATTGACCAAACAGGCCGATCCTTTATTCAAGATATTGTTATGTCGATGCTTGATGAAGGATGCATAGCAGTTGTTCCTGTAGATACCAATATTAACCCGAGGAACACCGATTCTTATGATATTCGTACTATGAGAGTCGGAAAGATTGTGGAGTGGAAACCACAGCATGTTAAGGTGAATCTCTACAATGATAGAACTGGCCGCCATGAAGATGTAACACTCCCAAAGAAGATGGTGGCTATTATTGAAAACCCACTGTACGCTGTTATGAATGAGCCTAACTCAACATTGCAGCGTTTAATACGTAAATTGAATCTTCTTGACTCAATTGACGAACAAAGTGGTTCTGGAAAGTTGGATCTTCTTATTCAGCTCCCATATGCAGTTAAGACAGAAGCCCGTCGTAAACAGGCTGACGAAAGGCGAAAAGCGATTATTGATCAGTTCGCATCTTCTAAGTATGGCGTTGCATACATTGATTCTACAGAGCATGTGACGCAGCTTAATCGTTCGCTCGAAAACAATCTTCTCAATCAGGTCGAATACTTAACGAGCATGCTATACAACCAGTTAGGCATGACTAAAGAGATTTTTGATGGAACAGCGGATGAAGCAAAGATGCTGAATTACAACAATCGCACAATCGAACCAATTGTCACAGAGATTACAGACGAGTTCTCTAGGAAGTTCTTAACTAAAACGGCTAGGACACAATCCCAAGCAGTTTCTTTCTTCAGGGAGCCGTTTAAGCTTGTTCCAGTTAATCAGCTAGCTGACATTGCCGATAAGTTCACTCGTAATGAGATTCTCTCTTCGAATGAAGTTAGAGCAATTATTGGCTATAAGCCATCCGATCAGCCAGGCGCCGATGAACTGAGAAACAAGAATCTTAACCAACAGGCAGGCCAAATGATGTATCCAAGTCAGATGGTTAATCCTGAAGAAGGAGAAGAATACTATCCAGATGAACAAGGGTATGAGCAGTATCCTTAAGAGTATTAAGCGAAAGGAAATTCAAAATGGAAAAGTATGACTTTAGTGGCTGGGCTACTAAGAATGACATTCGCTGCTCAGACGGAAGAACTATTCGTCACAACGCATTTGCCGAGAATGATGGGCAGACCGTACCGCTCGTATGGCAGCACCAGCATAACGATCCGATGAATGTGCTTGGACATGCTTTACTTGAGAATCGAGATGAAGGTGTTTACGCTTATGGCAAGTTCAATGATACAGAAGCTGGCCAGCATGCTAAGTCTCTTGTAGAGCATGGCGATGTAGTTTCTCTTTCTATTTATGCTAATCAGCTTAAACAGAAAGGCGGAGATGTTCTTCACGGAAAGATCAGAGAAGTTAGTTTGGTTCTTGCCGGTGCAAATCCAGGAGCTTTTATTGACTTCCCAATTCTCGAGCATGGCGAAGAATCCGAAACAGAAGCTGTAATTTATAACGATTCTGAATCGCTTGAATTATCGCATGCTGATAAAGAAAAAGAACCGGTTGAAGAAACAAAAGCAGAACCGGAGGAGACTAAGGAAGAGGAACCTAAAATGGCAGAAAAAGAAAAGACAGTAAAAGATGTTTTTGATGAGTTCACAGAAGAACAGAAAAATGTAGTTTATTTCATGATTGGTCAGGCTCTTGAAGAAGCAGGAGTTAACACTGAAGATGAAGAAGACGAAGATGTCGAACACTATGATGACGAAGGAGAAACATTTATGAAGCATAACGTTTTCGATAACGAAACCAAAAACGAAACGGTTTTATCTCACGATGCGATGGATACCATTATTAAAGATGCTAAGAAGCAGGGCTCTATGAAGGAAAGTTTCCTTGCACACGCTGAAGATTATGGTATTGATGGCATCGAATGGCTGTTCCCGGAAGACCACGATCTCAATAATACTCCAGAATGGATCAAGCGTGACACTGGCTGGGTTTCCACAGTCATGAATGGCGTAAACCATACTCCGTTCAGCCGTGTAAGAAGCCGCTTTGCAAACATCACAGAAGATGAGGCTCGTGCAAAGGGTTACCTTAAGGGCCATCTGAAGAAGAACGAAGTCTTCACGCTGCTCAAGAGAAGCACCTCTCCGCAGACAATTTATAAGAAGCAGAAGCTCGATAGAGATGATGTTATCGACATCACAGACTTCGATGTTGTTGCATGGATCAAGGGCGAAATGCGTATGATGCTGGATGAGGAAATTGCCCGTGCAATCCTGATTGGTGATGGCCGTGAAACAGCAGATGAGGACAAGATTTCCGAAGAGCATATCCGTCCGATTGTCAACGATGCAGACCTGTTTACAATCAAGGCTGAAGTTATTACAGCTTCTGGTGCTGACGATGCTACAAAGGCTAAGGCATTCATCCGTACAGCCATCAAGTCTCGTAAGAACTATAAGGGTTCCGGCAACCCGACCCTGTTCACAACAGAAGACATGCTGACAGAAATGCTGCTGCTCGAAGACCAGGTTGGTCGTCCGCTGTATGAGAATGAATCTCAGCTGGCCACAAAGCTCCGCGTTTCCAAGATTGTAACTGTCGAAGTTATGGAAGGCTTCAAGGTTCAGGACAAGGACACGCTGATGGGCATCATTGTCAATCTGAAGGACTATACTGTAGGTGCTGATAAGGGAGGTGCAGTTAATATGTTCGAAGACTTCGACATCGACTACAACCAGCAGAAGTATCTGATTGAAACACGTTGCTCTGGTGCTCTTACAGTTCCGTATTCTGCTATCATCCTCACCGATGGCGCACGTCAGGGCACATCTGTTGATGGTGACGTTCAGTCTTCCAAGACAGTTAATCCGTGAGTCTAAAAATTCAAAATGGCAAAATTCTATGGTAAGGTAGGCTTTGGTACTACCGTTGAGACATCTCCAGATATTTGGGTTCCTCAGATTAAGGAGCTTTTTTATTATGGGGATGTTGTAAGACGAACCCAACGATGGCAATCGGGTGACAAGGTCAATGATGATTGGACTATCAGTCAGGATATTTCCATCGTTGCTGACCCTTTTGCCATTGAGCATTTTTTCGAGATTCGTTATGTAGTCTGGAGAGGGGTTGCATGGAAGGTTACTTCTGTGGACCCCCAGTTTCCAAGGCTTATTTTGTCTTTAGGAGGTGTATACAATGGCGAGCAGGCTGGATCTGAGCCAGACGTTCAGACAGATTCTGGGGAATAGCAATGTATATTTCCAACCTCCATCTGGACATAAATTAAGTTATCCATGCATTATCTATAAGACTAGAATTCCAGATGTAAGATATGCCGATAACTTAAAATACCGTAACACTAAGTGCTACGAAGTAGTATTGATTGACAGAAACCCAGAAAGTGAGTATTTCGACCCTATCCATGAGCTTCCTCTTTGTAGGATGGATCGTGCTTATATGGCCGATAATCTCAATCACTGGGTTTTTGTTTTGTATTGGTAATTTAGGAGGAACAAATGACCAAACTTAAATGGGATGAGATCGGTAAGCGTCTTTACGAAACCGGTTGTGATCGTGGCGTTTTATACCTTCAGGCTAATGACGGTACATATCCTAATGGTGTAGCTTGGAACGGTTTGACAGGCATCGATGAAGCTCCGTCTGGTGCGGATAAAACTGACCTGTGGGCAGACAACCTGAAGTATCTGTCTCTTCGTGCAGCTGAAGACTTTGGTTATACAATCAAGGCTTATACATATCCGGATGAATTTGAGCAGTGTGATGGTTCTGCATCTCCTGTAGAAGGAATGACAGTATACCAGCAGGTTCGTAAGACATTTGGTATGTCTTATAGAACTCTGATTGGTAATGATGTAAAGAATACTGACTATGGTTACAAGATTCATCTTGTCTATGGTTCTACAGTATCCCCGTCTTCTCGTTCTTACGCAACTGTCAATGACTCTCCGGAAGCTATTGAATTCTCTTGGGAAGCATCCACAATTGCTGTTCCGATCACAGTTGTTGAAGGATTCAAGGCTACTGCAGAAGTTACAATCGACAGTACAAAGTGCCCGGCAGCTAAGCTTAAAGCTCTCGAAGACATTCTGTATGGAACAGAAAACGCTGAACCGCGTCTGCCTCTTCCGGACGAGATTATTACTCTGCTCGGTACAGGCGCCTAATCCATATTTTTAAGAGGTGAGTAACCATGATGGAGAAAGCCTCTTTTCTTTTGAGAAAGGAGATATTTTAGCATGTTAAAAGAAAGAATTAAGTATACTGACTACGACGGAAACGAGAGAGAAGAAGACTTTTACTTCAATCTCACAGAAACAGAATGCACCGAGATGGCTTGGTCTGTAAATGGCGGACTGCAGGCATTCATTCAGAGAATTATTGACGAGAAAGACCAGACAAAGATTGTCGCTTACTTTAAGGAGTTCCTTCTCAAGGCATACGGCGAAAAGTCCCTTGATGGCAAGCGCTTTGTTAAGTCTGAAGAAATCAGTAAAGCATTCTCAGAGACAGAAGCCTACAACATCCTGTTCATGCGACTCGGAAGCGATGCGGAGTATGCCGCTAAATTCGTAGAAGGTGTATTGCCTAAGAGAAAACAGCCTGAAGATCATAAAGAACCTCAGGCCTAATTAAGGAGGATAAGAGAGATGCTCAAGATTAGTATTCCGGATACTGAAGTGTGGGATGAGCAGAAACAAGAATTCATAAATGTTAAAGCAACCACATTGACTCTTGAGCACTCTCTTGTTTCTATTTCAAAATGGGAGTCAAAGTGGTGCAAACATTTCTTGAACAACCAAGATAAGAAACCCGAGGAGATCATAGATTATTTTCGGTGTATGACTTTGACTCAGAATGTTGATCCTAATGTTTATTATGTGATTCCTTCAGAAGAACTTAAGAAGATTAATGACTATATGGAAGCTCCAATGACAGCTACAACTGTTAAAGAAGCTCCTGGTGGAGGAAGAGGTAATAGCAGGGAGATCATTACTTCTGAACTCATCTATTACCTGATGATTGCATACAACATTCCATTTGAGTGCCAGAAGTGGCATATTAATAGACTCCTTATGCTTATTCGAGTTTGTGAAGCTAAGAATAGCAAACAGAAGAAGATGTCAAAAGCAGAGACTTTAAGGCAAAACAAAGCCCTTAATGCGGCTAGAAGAGCCAAGTATCACACTAAGGGGTAATGTATGATAACTATTCAGCATCATGGAAAATTTGAGAAAGCAGATCGCTTTTTCAAACACATGTTTAAGTTTGAAATCATGAATATTCTTAAGAAGTATGGCGAAGAAGGTGTGAAGGCTCTTAGAGATGCTACACCAAAAGATTCCGGTACAACAGCAGATTCTTGGGGATATGAGATACAGAAGACTAGCACTGGATACTCAGTTATTTGGACTAACTCAAACATTAATAAAGGTGTTCAAATTGCTATTATCTTACAGTATGGGCATGGCACTGGAACAGGAGGCTATGTTGAAGGAAGAGATTACATCAATCCTGCAACACGGCCTATTTTTGATGCTATTGCTGAAGAAGCTTGGAAGGAGGTCACTAAAGTATGAGCAATGTTGTTGATGAGCGCGTCGTTGAGATGCGATTTGATAACAAACAATTTGAAAGTGGCGTTCAAACAAGTATGGGTACTCTTCAGAGATTGAAGGATGCCTTAAATTTTAATAAGTCGGCACAATCGTTAAACCAGTTAACTACGGCCGTTAATACAAATTTCAGTGGGATGTCTGGTGCCTTACAGGCTATACAAGATAGATTCTCTACGATGGGAATTATCGGAATGACTGCACTACAGGAACTTGCTAGTATGGCAGTCAATGTCGGAGCAAGCCTTGTTAATCATATTTTAAGACCGCTAAATCAAGTCCAAGATTTGATCGTTAATGGTGGTAAGCAAAGAGCTCTTAACATCGAACAGGCCAAATACATGATTCAGGGTTTAGGTTATGAGTTTGATAAGCTTGACGATGATATTGGTGCTGCAGTAAACGGAACCAGATACGGCTATGATGAAGCCGCTATGGCAGCCTCTCAGTTGGCAGCATCAGGAATAGAGTTTTCCAATATAAATGGACGTATATTGAAATCGACTGGCGAAGAGCTTTCTGATATGGGTGTGTCCCTTACAGCTATTTCTGGTGTTGCTTCAATGGCAAACACAGAATACGGAAGAATTGCGGATATTTTCACAAGAGTTGCTGGTAACGGAAAGCTCATGACTATGCAGTTGCAGCAGCTTTCTGGTTATGGTCTGAATATTGCCGCTGCAATGGCTAAGCAATGGGGAAAGACAGAAGCTGAAGTAAGAGAAATGGTTTCTCAAGGTAAAGTCGATTTCCAGATGTTTGCCAATGCGATGTACGATTCTTTCGCTGATGCGGCTTTAAAAGCTGACACTACTCTTACGGGTGTAAGTGCTAATATTCGTGCTGCTTGGAAAAAAATAGGCATGGATTTTTGGACTCCAATTGTTGAAAACAATAGTGCATATGTTAAAGCTCTTGGAAAGTTCAAAGATCTTGTAAATAAGTTTATTCGTCCGGCGACAAAAGAAGCTGCACAAGGTGGATGGACTGAATTTGTTAACCTTATTGCAGAAGGCTTGGACGCCCTTTTCTCTTATCAGCCATTACTTAGCGGAATTGATTCAACAATTCGCAAAATTACTGCAGCAATAGGTTCTCTTAATATTAACGATAAAATCAGATCATT
>Ga0326512_10002785_pt1 | contig 12924 bp, 13 predicted proteins | sample 1_2617_0518_D_FD_203652 | JGI IMG/M metagenome (GOLD analysis project Ga0326512, IMG submission 203652) | Bovine rumen microbial communities from UC Davis, California, United States - 1_2617_0518 | ecosystem: Host-associated > Mammals > Digestive system > Stomach > Rumen | place: USA... | reverse complement strand
TGGGCTTTACGTTTGTATGGTTGCCTTGGTCACCACCACGTCGATCCACAATCTGCCGGTCTTGCCGTCGTAAGTACTCAACAGCCTCTTGCCTTGCCTCCTTCGATTTCATGAGACCAAGCGTCACGGCAACGTCATGGATGCGGTGCTGCGGGAGGCCAAACTCGTAGACAAGTTGTTTGTCAGGCGTGTATGGGTATAGCGAGAGCAGCGTGGCAAGAATGTCGACGTGTTCGTCGGCAATCGCCTGGCTACGTGCGTGGCGGTCCCCGCTGTTGCATGCTTTCCGAAGTTCTTCTCGCAGGCTTGCGTTCACCTCGAGCGCAGCGTCCACTCGCTCGTTCAGTTCTTCAATCTTTCGCCGAAGACACTCATTTTCCGCTTTGGCTTCCATCACCTTTTTGCAAAGGTCTTCTTCTCGCGTTTGCAGATATGAGATTTTATCTTCCAGCGCTTTCCGTTCTTCCTGTTTCATAGTCTTATAGGTTTGTCATTGTCTGTGCGGAAGGTGAGGGAATCGAACCCACGAGCCATTGCTGACCTACTCCTTAGCGGGGAGTTGCCTTACCACTCGGCCAACCTTCCATGTGCCCCGTTGCCGGGGCATTTTTCTTTGTCATGTATGTTGCGATGTTATCGCAACCACAAGCCAATATGTGATTCCAACCATCCCAGCGGCTCGTCAGGTATTTGGCGGTGCCTCACATCCGCCCTCTCATCGTGTTCACACTCACACGATGTGGTATAGACTTTCCTTTCCCTGGCAATGCTGTTCGCGTATGGCTGGAGGATTGTTCCAATACGTCAATGATCTCTTGTTTGGTGTGGCGCTGGAGGGAATCGAACCCCCGCTCATCCTAAGCTCTTCGTCACGCGCTTGCTGAACCTTGACCTATGGGATTGCGCGTGCTTATTTCCAAGTTACCGGGTTGCCCATTGCCCGGCTTTCAGCGCCCTGTGAAAACAGCCTATGCTCACGCACCAGCTGTGCAACAAATGTTTAACCTTAAATACTATGAAAAACAGTTATACTGAGAAAACATGATGGGTTCATAACTATGCCAGGAGCCCCTCTACTCCCATGAGGAGGATGATGACTACCGTGGCGATTGCGCCGATGATGAGTTGCTCTTTCAGAGTGAACTCTACGTTGTTGTTGATGTTCTTGTCCATAGTTTCTTTGTTTTATTTGGTTATTACTAATTTTCTTGAAAACAGCCTATTCTCACGAACCGGCTGGCTTTAACAATCGATTATGAAAAATTGAAAATAGATTAAGCCCGTAATTCCTTCAATTCAGACCGGGCGATCATCCGCTTGATTCTGTGCAGCGGGTACACCCAGCCAGTGGTTCTGACAGCAATGCCGTCCTTCCAGACTCTGCCTCTCTCGCGTGGGAGCGTTTGGCCATATTCGTCGAGGAACGAGGCGGTGATGCACTGAACCTGCTTGCACAGCTCCTTGCCGCTCACCCACTGCTCGTTGTACGTTTCGTTCATCTCTTCCATCGCACGACGTACCTCTGCCACGATCTCTGCTCTGAGTAGTCTGTCCATAGCTCAACGGGTTCTTGTGATGCTTACCGACTTCGAGGGGTAGTCGGCCTTTACCGTGAACTCAAGACCCTCCTCGTTCTTCATCTGGGTGCAGGTCACGCGAGCCGATGTCACCTTCTTGGCATCGTTCATCGTGATGATGCGCGTCTGACCGATGTGCATCTCTCGCAGCTCCTGTCTCGTTACTTTTTCCTGTGCCATTTTCTAAAGTTTCTTAATTTTGTATCATGTTTTTTGGAGAATCGGGGTGAAAGCCGTATATTTGCAACCTATCACCTTTGCAAGTTGGCATCTGCCGCTTGTTTGAAAAGACGCTCAGCGCCTGACGGCTATCACTATGCCCCGATGCTCTTTCTTTCTTTCGGGTGCAAATATAAACAAAAATACTTTAGGTTGTTTCTATCAACCTAAATTATTATACTTTATTAACACAAAACACTTTAGGTTATGGAAGGAATACATGATAGGCTTCGCCAATTTCTCAAATATGAGAAGATAACGCAACAGCGCGTTGCCGACGATATGGGCCGAACACTTCAGTATGTAAACGGCATGGTGAACGGTCGCTCTTCTGTAGGGAAGAAGGTAGCCGCAAGGCTGCAAGAACTCTACGGTGTGAGCTCCGGATGGCTGCTCACTGGAGAGGGCACAATGTACGCACATTCTGCGAATAATGAGACAGAGGTGGTGTCGGAAGTCCCCGTCGTAACAATGGAACCAACAAAGGGGCGGCCATACTACAACGTGGACTTTCGCCTGGGGTTCGACATCATGACAAACGACCAAACGACGAACCCGGACTACATGATCGACTTCCCGCCGTACAACGACGTGGATTGCTGGGTCAATGCGCACGGCGACTCAATGGCACCGACCATCAGCAGTGGAGACATCGTGGCGCTGAAACATATCGAAGACCACTCGTACCTGATAAATGGTGAAATTTACGCCATCGTCACAACGAACGGACTGCGCACGATAAAGAGAATCCGCGACAACGGCGAAACCTTCACCCTTATCGCGGACAACCATGAAGTCGGCGAGCAGATCATCCCGAAGCAGCTCGTCACACATGTATATCATGTAAGAGGCACTATTAAAATGTTTTAGTTATGGCAATAGTTGGAGTTATTCTTGCCCTTGTTTTCGTGGCATTTGGCGTGTATTTTATTGTGATCGCGGAACCCTACAAAGAAGAGGGAACCGTTGAAGTGTATAAAACAAAAATTGCAGGCGTGAACATGCGAACGGGCACGCGGGCTTTCGCTGGATTGTTCATCGACTGCCAGCTCGTCCCAGAACCTGATAACCCGCACGACGCGAACGCAATCAAAATCGTGGAAGTAACAACCGGCACCCACATGGGTTACATCCCAGCGAAGGAAACACAAGACGTGCGCACCTTCCTCCGTAATGATTTCAGTCATACGCATCGGGCGTATGTTGAAGAAGTAGATGACGACGACGATTCGTTCCTCGTCGGCGAAATCGAAATAACACGAAAATAACGAAAAAGTAATAAAATGTTTACCCCTAAACGTATGCGAAATCTCCCACAACCCCCATAAATACACAGAGCCCCTGATTCGCTAATAACCCCAAGCGGATCACAGAAAAGGAAAAGGGGTGACGGCTTGAAAATGCCGAAACCCCTTTATTTATTGGCAATTTGAGAGAATTTGCCGTGAAAGGGGGTAAACGGTATATTTCGGTATTTTGCCATATTTGGGGGTATTTAACCGTCAAATGTTTACCCCCATATCCGAAAATATCCGAGGGGGTAAACAAAAGGGGTAAACATTTGCAAAGCGGAAACCTAAAAACTACATGAACATGATAACAACTAACATAGTATTCGATCACAGGAACAAGACGGCAGCGGGCAAGACCGGGCCGATAGAGTTACGAATCACGCATAACAGGCGAACATTATATATACCCACAGGCGTGCGCGTGCGCAGGAATGAATTTGCGTTCGGCTCAGTGATAAACCGCGCCGATGCTGCCGAACTGAACAAGCAGCTCATTGCCATCATGAAGAGAGTCACGGAAGAGGTGACAGCCATGTTGGAGGCCGGAGAACCCGTCGACGCTGCCGAAGTGAAACGTCGTGTGTGGTCGCCTGATAAGAAAGTCACGGTTGACGGCAATGAGGTGGCCGACTGGATAGAAGACCAGCTGCCATTGCTCGGTCTGCGAGAAGGTACGGTGAAGCACTACAACCCTCTCCTTGCACGGCTGAAGGCCTTCGGTGGCATCAGAACCTGGAGGGATGCCACCATCGAGAACATCTACAAGTTCGATGCGTGGCTACATGGATTGACAGCGAAACAAAGCGAAGCGGAGAAACGGATGGGCGAACCGGCAAGACTGCTGAGCGACGCTGCCGTCTATAATTACCACAAGTGCCTGAAGGCGATGTTCGGACGTGCATACAAGCTGGGAGTCATCGACGAAAACCCATACGACCGCATGAAGGGCGAGCTCAAGCGTGGTGATCGTGAGACGATGGATTATCTGACCGATGAAGAGATGGAGGCCTTCGAGAGCATTCACCCGTTGCGTGGTAGCGTGATGGACGTGGCGCATGATCTCTTCGTGTTCCAGATGTACACGGGCCTCTCCTATGGTGACATGCAGGCCTTCGACATTAAGAACTACCGCCTCGTGGATGGTGCCTGGCGCAATGTGGGTGAGCGTATCAAGACGGGTGTGCCGTATGTGTCACAGCTGCTGCCGCCTGCCGTGGCCGTCTTGGAGAAATACAACTTCGAGTTGCCGAAAATCGGCAATGCTGACTACAACCATGCGTTGAAGGCGCTGGGCATGGCGTGTGGTATCTCTCGCCCACTTCATTCGCACATGGCCCGCCACACCTTCGCCACGTTTGCTCTTCGTCAGGGCGTGAAGATCGAGAACCTGGCACGGATGCTTGGACACACGAATATCACACAGACGCAGCGCTATGCGAAAGTGGTGGCGCAGTCGGTCCATGAAGAGTTCGATCTGCTGAAGGCTGCCATCGAGAAGAAATGAAAAAAGGACACCGACCAATCGCTGGCCGGTGTCCACTACAAAAACATCTATCAATTACTAAACTAACCGAGTTTCTCTTCGATGACGTGGCGGGAGAGGTATGGGTAGCCGGTGGTGACACGTAGCACACTCTGTGCCTGCTTCTCATCCAGCTCCATCTCGCCTTCTGAATAATAGATCGCGCGACCGAGGTCACATTCTTCGATGGTCAGACCGTTCATGTAGAGCATGTTGCCAAGAGCCTTGGCGATGTTGACCTGATGCTTGTTGCCCTCGATGTCCTCGACCTCAAGAGCCGTGAAATTGATTTTCTTCTTCATAGTTCCTTTGTTTTTAAGTTGTTATTATCGTGCCACCCATCCGTTGGTGCCGCTCATGGCATATATATCACCGCCGAATAGGGTTGCGGAATTTCTAACGAAGTCCATTGACCAGCTGCTGTTCTTGTTCGATGTCGACCAGTCGCTGCCGAGGCCGCTGAAGATGGCATCGAAGAACAGATAGATGGTGGCCGTTCCATTGTTGGCGATCTGAACGGATGTCACAGCCGACTTGCTGCTGTTGTACATCGTAGTTGCCGACACAAGGCCCTGACCATTCAGGTCGAGTTGGAAGTGGGCACGTTGCACGGTAGAGGTGCTGCCGCTCGTGTTCTTCAGCGTCATCTTCACATAGAGGCTGCCCTGACTGACCAGGCACCACTCTGCCGTACCATTGTCTGTCGACACCCATGCGGTCCGATAGGTGCCGTTGAGCTCGCTGGAGAACTCCACGTTGTTGAACATCTCCTGTGTGTCTGCACCTGGAATGCCGCCACCGCTTGCCTCTGCATCGTCTTTGATATAGATGGTCAGGTTGTCCGGCGTATATCCGTCGCTCGCCATGATTGGCAGGAACTCCTTCGTGTTGCCGTTTGTCCGATACATACAGACGTAGGCCTCCCTGCTATAACTGCCAGTTGTAGATGGAATCATGACAGCGATGGTGCTGCCGCTTACTTCGCCTTCGGAATCGAGGATGAAGTCGTCAGCCTCGAACAGACCGATGCCGTCAACATACGTGATGAGTTTGTACTGGCGAAGGTCGAGGGAACCCATAAAGTCGTATGACTGCAAGTTGACAGCAGAGTCACTTGGGTCGAGGTCGAAACTCATTACGAGGGCCTTGCTTGTTCCTCCCTTGATGAATGTCCAACCACCTCGAGGGTAGTTCAACTGGATGGGAGGCTGCGCTGCATGGTAGTATCCCTGACTGATGGTGTTGGCAAAATCGGCCAAACGGAAAGGCTGCGATGCTCCTCCCGTCGGCTTCAGATATGCCCAGTCACCATAATTTGCAGCAGCATCCATCACTTCCTGCGCTCTCACGCTGCCATAGGTCACGGGGGTAGGAATGGAGATTCCGTGATTCACGCTCGCACGCTGCGAATCGGTGATCAGACCGACACCCGGGTAACGTACCGGCTTGAAACGGGCCCACATATTAATGTTGGCATTCGTGATGAGCGTTCCGAGGTCGTTATCACCACATCCCGTTGCGATCTGCACGTCACGGATGCTCACGGGAGCCACTATCATTCTTTCGCTATTGTTGTACGGCATAATATTCTAATTTGGAATAATCAATTTCTATTGCACCGTTCACATTTATGTTGTTGGCGATGCAAGAACATATTCTCCATTGACGACTGTAAGAACCTTTCCGTTGTCAGCACTTGTTGGTATTGGGAGCACAGGCGATGAGCCGCCCGATGACATGCCCAGCGCACTCACGCCGCCTGTGGCATACAGGTTCATCGAGCCGGTGCCAGATGTGTCGCTCACCTTCAGACCATCAGACGTGTAAGTGATGAGGGCACTGCCGATGCGCAGACCCTTTGCACTTAGGGGTAGATAGACGGTGCCATCTGAAAGAACCTGCATGGCATTGGTATGCGATGTTCCCGACTGGATGATTACGGAATTGCCACGTAAATATGTGCTATAGCCACTCGCCGTGAACTGATCACCGAGCACAAGGTTGTTCGATGTGTCCATCGTGAGCGCACTCATCGCCGTTCCGCCGCTGTTCTTGAACTGAATCTTGGAGTTGTTGTCCAACGTCATCGTGCCGGATAGTGTGCCGCCGTTCGACCATGAGTTCCCCCAGAACGTACCGCTTGCGCTCGATGCCGGTGTACCATACGTCCATGTGGTGCCGTTGTAGATGAGCGTCTGACCTGATGACGGTGTTCCGAGGCTCGCGTTGTTGATGCTTGAAAGTGGCTCGTTGAGTGTCACACCCCCTCCGCCTATTGTGCCATACGTCCATCGAGAGCCGTTCCACACAAGTGTTTGGTTGGCCGTTGACGATGGTGTTCCGAGATTCGCGCTGTTGATGGTTGCGAGTGGTTCGGTGAGAACCAGGCTGCTGCCACCGCTGCTCTGGCCGAGAGCGCTTACGCCTCCAGTGGCATAGATGTCGCCGTTGAACTTCAGCTTGCCATCGACCACCTCGATAACGAAACCGCCGATGGTGATCTTTCCGCTCATCGTGACGTTCACTACGTTGGAGAGGCTTGCCGGGCTGCTTGTTGTGCCGACGCTTTTAGGCACACCGCCGCTTGTCCAGTAGGTGTTGCCCCACAGCGTCTTACTCACCGTCGACAACCTGGCAGCATTGTTTGCAACTCCGTTTGTGAAGTAGCCTTGCAAGTCAGAGATGTAGCCGAGTGCGGTGTTCAAACCAATAATTGCATCGTCCCAGTCTGCAACCTTCTGTGCCGTGATACCATCGAGCACGCTCTTGTTAGCATGTGAATGGCTGTTGGCAAATGCCGTGTCCCAGTCACTTTGCTTTGCGGTTGTCGGCAAGCTGTAGCCGCTGGCAAACGAGAGGGTGAGTGTGCCTGCTGCCGTGATGGGTGAGCCGCTGATGGCAAATCCAGTCGGCACCGTCATGGCGACACTGGTCACCGTGCCTGTGCCACCACCGCCACCGCCCGCATTGCCGTAGACCCATGCGCTGCCGTTCCATACGATCGTCTGTCCTGACGATGTGGGATGAGCTGCGAGTCCAGCCTGGTTGATGCTGAGCAGTGGTTCGTTGAGCGAAGTTCCGCCACCCCCTCCCCCGCTGTTCAGACCGAGGGCAGAGATGAATGACTCACTCCAAAAGCCGTAGTTGGCCTCTATGCTTGTGATGGTTCGTTCGGTGGTGGTAACGACACCCGTCTCTTCGTCGGTGGTTGTAACGGTCGACGGGATTTCGTTTGGCAGCATGATGATTTCCGTCTCCGTCTCAGTTGTCGAACCGCCGTCGACGATGGTCACCTTCTCTTTGCCGTGAATGGTGAAGAGGTTGTTAAAGAACGGCTTGCCGACGTAGTTCTCTTCGACGTATTGCTGGGTAGCGTAACCGGCGAGAGCGGAAGAGTCGAGACCTCCACCGCCTCCAGCGCCAAAATCGCCGCCCCACATTCGTTTTCCTTTGTCCCTTGTCAGTATCATGTTGTTGTGTTTTTACCATTCAAGTGTTGTTACTCGCATGAGATCATCTCGCCATTCATGACCGATGCTGATGGCGTAGCCGGTCACGCCAGCCACCTGCACGATGTCCTGTGGTGTGATGGCTCCCACATTCTCATAGCGCAACTCCATGTCGAGTTTCGTCTTTGATGTATGCCAGTAGCCTGCCACGGCATCGGCAAGCATCTGTTCAGGATGCAGCAGCACACCGACGATACCGCCTGTTGCCACACCTTTCATGGGCGAACCATCTTCGTCGAGAATAACACCGTAGCCAAACGCCATGTCATTGTCACAGGCAAAGATGCAATCGGTCGACCATTCGTCTCTGTTCTTGTTGACGTTTGTCGAAGTATATGTGCGGTTGTCGCTGAGCTCGCGCTCCATCCGGCGACCAAAGAATCCAGTTGTCAGGTCGAGATACATGGTGTCTCGCTGCACGCTCACGGCAAAGTCAGCAATCTCGAAGGTGTGGTCGGACCACGGTGTTGGAGGCGGGAACGGGTTGAAGTCTTCACTTCCGAGCAGGTCGACGAACAGAAGACCATAGGCAGATTGTGGGAGTTGCAGGCGAATCAGAAGGCTGTCATTGTTGCCGATGACAACCTGGAATGCTGTTTGTGCGCTGCCCCAAGTTGCGCGGCCCAAGGCATCAGGCGTTCCCCATACAGCATGCTGACGGTCCTTTCCGACACCGACACGTACCCACATGTGTTTCTGGTTGGCCACCTTCGCTCCGCTATTGTCGTACTTGTTTCCGAACTTGTAGACGATGCCGGAGATTTCGACGTAGCCTTCGCACAAAGAGTGTTCGTACACCGTCTCGAAGCTGACCAGTGCAGCACCTGTGTAGTTCTGACGGATGCGCACAACAGGCCGTGCCGCATTGTCTTTTCCATCATTGACGGTCATCATGTTGAACGAACCTCCACTGGCAGAACCAACGAGCAGGTCGGTAGAGAACGATGTGATGTCGCCCGTGTAAGTAACGGTGTGGTCGATGACAATTCCTTCCTGACCTGTCCAGCTCTCTGTGTAGTCGGTTCCTGACTGCATCTGCTTGATGACGCTCTGAGGATAGAGTGCTACGAGCGACGGATCGGCAGCATTGCCGTCTGCTTTCACGGTGGTCTTATAGACACCGCGCATGAGTAGTTCCTGCTGATAGGAACTTGCGAAGATGTCTCCTGAGAGCTGCTTCACGCTTGGAGCCGACACGATGCTGCCTGCGCTCGTCCCACCTGCCAGGGTGTCGAGAGCGGAAGAAGACAGACTCAGGAACCCGTCGAGTGCATAGGCTCCGCGGATGAGCCAAAGGGTGTTGTCACTTGTTCTCGCCGTCCATCCCCAATATCGGCACATATCCTCGAGGCATTGATACATGGTGAAGCGGGCTGTCATGCCGCCGTTGCCATCTCCAGTGGAGAAGTTCTGCCAGTCGATTTGCTTCATCAGGAAGGTGCGGGCATCGGCTCCACCTTGCGCCATGATGTTCGACGGTCGGCATTCGCTGGGGATAACGGACAGAATCTGCTGCAACAGGTAGGCGAAGTTGCGGATTTCCTTCTGCTGATAGTTGATGTTAGAGCCTTCGGTCACGCTTAACGGGCACTGAATCGGGAACTCTCGCTCTTGCGGGTTGCCATAGAGCAGAGAGCCAAAGTCCTGCGCCTGCATGAATCCCTGCCAAAGCGTCGTGCCGCCTGCCGTAAGCGTAACGGGGCGAGACGTGTCAGTTTCTGGAACCATGTCTTTCCAGTCAAAGGCATTGCCGTTGGCATCGAGGCCATCGTCGACGATGCGAAGATAGCCACTCTGTGTGCGCACTGGAATGAAGAGATCGTCGCTGCCGTCCTCTTGTGTGGTAAAAGGCTGGGCACCGCCCTTCAGCGGGATGGCAGCACCTGTCCCGCCGCCTATGTTCACAACGTAGGTGGTGCCAGCCCGGAGGCTCTTAAATGTGATGCTGTAGTTGTTCGGCATAGTTCTGCGATTTATGCGAGAGCTCCATCGCCCTCAAATTGAAAACCACCCACGGCAAGGTTTCCACGAGTCAGGGTGACCTTGCAGTTCTTCACGATGGCATAGCCGGTCAGACCGCCTGTTGTGCCATCATATCCGCGAGCTCCGATGTGCAGACGAACACGGGTTCCAACGGTGAGCACCTTCTCGATGTCGTTGACGGTGGTCACCAGCCAGTTTGTGGTGAGCCCCCATGACTTTCTACCTACGACACAGCGCGTCCAGTCTTGATCGTCGGCATTGGCAATCTCAATGGTGCCAGCCGATACATTCAATTCGTCGCTCTTCGTGGCTGCGATGGCTGTCCACGTCGAACCGTTCTGCTGATATACGATGATATTATTTCCGTTCATGTTCACCTCCATGTTATAAGTTCACCTTTGCCACTTCTGCGAAGGTAGTTGGACATAGCTACGTAGATTTGCTCACCACTCACTCGAGCGAGCTCCGGCCCTCTCTGCTGATTGTTTTGTAATTGGCTGGCTAATGCCCCCTGTTGGGCACGGTTGAGGATGAGCTCGCCCGACGAGACTGCAACTGGGATGTCGTCAGCTGAATATCTGTTCCCAGGTACGAAGCCGTTTGCGGCGTGAGCAATACCACCCCGTGCGAACGGAATAAGTGTGTCAGCTGCTGCGATGGTCTGAATGGCCGTGACGATGGTTGAGATGCTTGTCAAGATTCCGATCACGCCCTGAATGCCAGACACAACATCTTTCATTCCATCAGGAAGGTCTATGCCGAGCGACTCTATGCCACCAAGAATGCCGGAGATTCCACCAGCGATGTTGCCAACTTCCTTCGTGAGGTTAGCGGTTGTCTCGTTTGTCTTGCGGTCGTAATATTCACTGACGGCTTTGATGGCCTTCTCGTCGAGTTGCCACGGGCTGCCCTTGCCTGCTTGCTGGAAGAGCGGGCTTTGGAATAGTCCGCTGCCACCCTTACCTGCGAGATCACCCAATCCATAGTTCATGCCAGGGATGCCAGACGTGTTGCCCATCATGATGTCGAGAGCAAACTGAGCTGCCTCAATTTCCTTCTTGATTTTAAGACGGCTGTCATCGTCGGCAGCTGCACGCCATGCCTTTTGAAGGTCTTGCACCTTCTTTGCCTGTTCATCGATGCTGCCACTAACAATCTGGACTTCGTTCTTTCCGCCGCCGCTCTTGCCGCCGCCGCTTCCGCCCGTAGAACCTCCAGAGCCACCTTTCAAGATGCGGGCAACCATCTTGCGCTGGTTGTCGATTTCGACTTGTGTCATCTTCGCCGACTCAGCAAGTGACTGAATGTTGTCGATTTCGGTGTCATTCAGATTCTTCACGGCTTGTGCCAGGCGCTCGCGTTCGTTGGCTGGAACCGCAGTATTGACCACTTGTGCATACATACCACTACCGACCACCTTCTTGCCCCTCCCGGTGAACTGCAAGTCTTTCAGCTCCTTAAACGAGCCGTAACTGCCAGTCATTACCTTCAGCAGGTCGGCAGGGCTCACTCCGCGCTGACGTGCAAGATTGGCAATACCTTTTTCGTATGCCTCCTGTTCTTTCTGTTGACGTACCTCTAACTGCTTGATCAGTTCTTGGGATGCGGAATTTACGGCCTCTTTGCTTCCCTTCCCTTCTCGATAGTCGGCGATGGCTCCAGCCATATTTGCACGTGCGCCTGCAATGTTCGCTTTGTTGAATGCGTTGTATGTTGCCAGTTCATCAAGAGCATTATAGGCTTCACGTGCGGCACTCACGATGTTATTGATGTTGTTCAGGTAGCCGGAAATGTCACCCGTGTTGAGAGCGTTAAGAAATCCCTTGTACAGCGATTCAGAAGACTGCACCACGCGGCCCCACTCATCAAGTTGTTGTTCGTTATTGAAGAATGCGTCTTTTGCCAACTTCATCGCAGCAGAAGCAGCGGCACCAAAACTGGCAAACTTTGCGGCAACGCCAATGAGGTTGCCGGAGAGCTGCTTCAACACGCCACCTGCCGATAGGTTGTCTTCTCCGAACCTCTCCAGCTGCTTGCGTGCCTTTTGTATGTTGGCATCGTATTCTTTGGTGTCCGCCTTCATGCGGACCAGTACATCTGTCTTTGCCATTATTTTTGTGATTCTCTGCTTATGTATTCGTTAATTGCGTCTGCAAGAATTTCTGCCGCCGTTTCCATGTGCGTCTGAGCATTGAGAGCAAACCAGTTCGATGCGTTGATGCTTCCACGATTACCGAATCGCGTCTGTCTCTTTTGAGTACCAGCATTCAGGAAGCGAAGGATGAATCCGCGATCAGCGCCAAAGTAGGTGTCTATCTGCTTGGTTCGCTGGCTACGTGGGCGACGGTTACCACCACGTTGGTGCGGGTTCTGGTCGAGCTTCCTCTGACGTACCAGTTCGTAACGCGCACCAGCTCTTTTCTTTGCCAGGATGCTCAAATTACCGCCGATCATCGTCTTGTAGACTGCGAACTTCACGGCGCGTGCAGCCTTGCGCGGGTCGTTCTCGATGTAGTTCTTTGCATCGTTGGAGAGTTTCTTGCGGGCAGTCTTCAAGAGGTCTTTGATGAGAGTATTGATGTTCTTCGACATGCTCTCATCCGTTGTGAGCAGTCGGTCGAACATCTTTGTGTTCTCAATGAGACCCGTGACCTTCACGTATGCGTCGCCTATGTTCATATTGTCCGTTGCCATACACCATTCGCGCCCTTTTGTCCCGTAGGTTTACCAAAAAGCCCTGCCACACATCGCTGCGTGACAGGGCCGACAATGAAAAATCTATTACTACTAACCACTAAAAACCTATTGACATGAAAACTAAC
>Ga0326512_10002784_pt1 | contig 12924 bp, 17 predicted proteins | sample 1_2617_0518_D_FD_203652 | JGI IMG/M metagenome (GOLD analysis project Ga0326512, IMG submission 203652) | Bovine rumen microbial communities from UC Davis, California, United States - 1_2617_0518 | ecosystem: Host-associated > Mammals > Digestive system > Stomach > Rumen | place: USA... | reverse complement strand
AGCAACAATTACACACGGACAAAACCACCAAAGGACCCTAACGCATGAATAAGCCATTAAAATTAGCAAGTATAGCCCAGAACGGGGACAACCTGGAAACACTGCGGGCACTTAGACAGACACTAGCGGAAGCAATCGACCGCACGACAAGCGGCCGGGATATTGCCAGTTTATCCAGGCAATTACAGATCGTTATGGAACGTATAAGCGAACTAGAAGCCCAGGAAGACGACGACGAAATAGCCAGGATTATAAAAGGATCCGCGCGAACGATGGAAGACGACATAGAAGCGACTTCCGACGAAGACGAAATCTTCGATAAATTTTGATTACAATCAATAAGGTCAGAACGGGCACGCACGTTATGCTTTATTGTTGTAATAAATCAGCCAGATGCAAGTAGGTCGAAGCTTCGGACCGTTAGTTATTAATTAGCGGCCCGGAGCTTTATAATTTTCTAAAATTAACATCTGTTCCGCATTGGTTACGAAGTGTAATTGACACCACGATTAAGTGAAGTTATCATGAAGTCGCAACGAAACCATTCTAACTTCACAGAACAGGAGAAAAACAACATGATCACTTTTACACTACGATTACAGGAACTGGAAGCGGAAGCCCTGGAAAGATTATCATTTGTCTATGGAACATCAAAAAACAGACTTATAAATGCATTAATCGCTAGAGAATATGAATCATTCATAAACGGAGAAGAGACGACACCAACAGACACGGAACTATTTTATATTAGTTATAATCAAGACTTCCCGGGCAATTTTGAAGAACGCTTCGGAACTATGCCAGGAAGTGAGATCGGCAAAGACAATCTTAAAAAGATTATTAAGTGTTATGATTACGCCATTGAACACGACGAAGGAAACAACGCGAACAAGCTGGAAGCCGAGCGCGGCGAATGGGTAGAAGTATACAAAAACTTATAAGCAACACCCGGAAACGACACGCCAGAAGGCCCCAGAAGGCGCCCAAATCGTTTTAATGATAACTTGTTAGGGTAACGGATAAAACGCCGGGAAACAGCCCCAGAACGCCGCATAACGACACGTACAAAGACAACTAAATAAGAGTCCTCACAGATGGGACGATATGGACAGGGATTAATGTATCCTTGTCCTTTTTTTATTGACAGAAATAAAAGAAATACATAGAATGGTGAATGAAACATGTATACATAAAAACCCTAAACACTACACAAAGAAAGGAAGGCGATTTAATGAGATTTTACCGAAACAAAGACACCGGCCAGATATTGAAGGAAGACGAAGCCCGCGCCCAATGGCGGGACGAATACGACGGGGAAGACCCAACGAACGCGGTTAGATTTTTCGACCAGTACGAAGACGCCGCCGGGCGGGATCTGGCAATAGCGCAAATCAAACACGTAATAGAAACCCACGAACCAACGGACAAATACAAATATATGTTATTAGACAGGCTAAAAACAGATTGTTCGTATTACCTGGGCGCCGGAAACAGGAACCCCGGGACACTGTGGGCGTGATCTGTGGGAACTCATTTAGATTGTATGCGGTTACTGTGGAACAGCTTCCCGGAAGAAGACCGGCCGGAATGGTTAACGCTTGACGATCTGGGCAACTTCGCCCAGGAGATGGAAAGGAAGGCGGAAAAATGAAGTTGATTAACTGGAAGCAATACGCAATGGATACTTGCGGATATGAGATTATAACAACCTTCGGGGAAGATTTTGATATTGCGGACGCCTTCGGAGCCGCCGCGATCCGGGACACCTTTAACCGCGCCTTCGAAGAATGGAAAGACAATTATAAATACTTAACGGAACTTGTTTTAATCCTCAACTGGAAAATCTGGCAATACTACAAGACCGACGAAGCGAAGGCCATGTTATACGACGAATTGCACCGAATCGCGGATTCTTACGCTTGCGACAATCTGAAGGGCGACGAACTGAATTATTTTTACCAGACGACGGACTAAGAAAGGCGGACGACATGAAACAGGACAATAGAGAACCCACAGCGGCGCCGTATCCTGTGGGAACACTGGAACGCATGGAAGCGGAGATCTATAACGCCTTCGGGACCGATCACAGACCAGCCGGGAAGAAGTGGTTATATATGGTTCTGGACATGGCCGGCCGGATCCTGGACAAAGACGGACTTATAGAAGCCATAACCGAAGACGACTTGAACCAGTTAACGGAAGACAACTTCCACACGGCCCGGCACGCCGCCGAAATGGTTTTACACCTTAATAAATATAATACATGAAATACAATGTATTAACTGAATACAGAATAGAAAGGATATTACACAATGAAAAGAGATTTACAGAAATCAATAGAAGCATATAAAACCAAATATTACCACAGAGCAGACAGCAAAGGGGCCTTCTATGCCGGCGATATAAACCAGATTATAGAACTATCAGAAGCGGAAACCACAAAGGAAACATTGTATAAAGCAATCGAAAACGCCCTGTATGCCGGTTACATGATCGGATACAGGACAGCAAAAAGGGAAAGGAGTATTAAGTAATGCGGGAACTATGGAAAGTCTTTTATAAGAGGCAAAGAAAAGGCAGAACCTTGGTCTGAAATCAGACGAAGGTGGTCGATCGGTGCAAATTCCCGAAGGCGGGAAAAAGCAGACTGCATTGAGAGAAGCAGGCAACGGATAAAACGCTCGGCAAGATCGCTGAAGTAGTTACGGATGCAGAGTGTCGGATGGGAGAACTGATCAAGGCAATCCCAAAGGCGGGAAACGGGAAACTGGATTCTCAATGCAGTGAGATTCCAAAGTCAAAAATGCAGACTATCAAAGAATCCGGACTCACACAGCGACAGGCAGAACACTTCCAGCTCATGGCGAAACATCCCGAATATGTCGAGATCGCAAAGAAGAAAGCGAGAAAAGAAGGGACAGTTCTGAGCCGAAATGCAGTCATTCAGCAAATAGTCAACAATACAAAGCCGAAGAATCCAATCAAAGAGATGGAACGACAAGCCGAAGAACGGCATGAAGAATTTGACTCTTCGGCAAAGACAATCAGTTTCGATGACATCCGACAGGACAAGGAAGACCTTGTTTCACATCGGAACGAGGTGACGAAGACAGAAGAAGCACGAAGAAAGGCGGGCGAAGAATACACGGCGTACACATTGCGCGGAACCTTCCAGGGCGAAGAAGAAGCAACCGCCGAATTAATCGCCGCCGAAAAGGGATTAGACCGGGCGGACATTGTAACAAAGATAATTAACCGATAACCAACGACACATAGCACGATTTAAGGACGGAAAAAGTGTTACAGACAGCGCGCCGGATCTGGACTATCTGGACCCGGAAACACAACTTCAGGGTGAACAGCGGTGAACAGAAGGTGAACAAGAATTTTGCATAGTTGTTCACCGCTCAAACCCTTATATTTACTGTATTTCTTCTACTTTTCTTAGAAGGTGAACAAAAAATATTATAAAAAGTTTTTCGCATGATTCTTCCAGCAGCAGTAGGAAGAAGAGAATGTGTATAAGAGTTTGAACATAGTTGTTCACCGACACTATCCTCGAAAAACCTTGAAAATAAAGGATTCTTGGGTGAACAGGGTGAACAGAAAGAAGGCAAAAAATGAAAACATTAATTTTCACAAACCAGAAGGGCGGATGCGGGAAGACAACTTCCGCGTTATCCGTCGGGGCCGGCCTATATAGACACGGTTTTAAGGTCCTGTTAGTGGATACGGACGCACAAGGGCATTTAAGCATTGCTTCCGGCGCCATACCAGACGAAGACGACCTAACAATCTATGAAGTGTTAAAAGGAAGGGCGACAGCTGCGGACGCGATCAGAACCACACCGGGCGGATATGACATATTACCTTCAGACATTCGATTAAGTGGCGCGGACATTGAGTTAGCTTCCGCCGCCGGACGCGATTTTATACTGCGGGAAGCCCTGTCAACCGTCGCGAAAAGGTACGATTACGCAATAATAGATGGTCCGCCGAGTCTGGGAGTTATAACGCTAATGGGACTTACTGCGGCCGACGGGGTAATAATCCCGCTCAATTCGGAATACCTGGGCGTCGATGGAGTGGCACAACTTCGGAACACCATAAACATTGTTAAGAAACGACTAAACCCGAAATTGAAGATAACCGGGATCCTGTTAACCTTCTACGACGCGCGAACCAATACAGCACGAAGGACCGAAGCCCAGATTAACGAAGGACTTCCCGGAAAACTATTCGAAACAAAGGTTACACGTTGTAACCCACTGGCAAAGGCGCCGGAAACCGGCCGCGATATATACGAATTTAAACCGGCGTCAAAAGCCAAGAAGGCAATAGAACAATATACAGCACTTACAGAGGAAGTTATAAGCAGAACAACACGGGCAAAGAGAACCCACAGTTGAAGCGGCCTTCTGTGGGAACACTTCACAAGAAAGGAAAGGTAATTAGAACATGGCACAAAAGAAACTTGATTACAGTAACCCGTTATTAAGAGATTACAGCGAAGAAGAAACTACGAAGCGCAAGCCAGGACGCCCGCGCAAAGAAACCCTTATAAGGAACATTGAAGGCGGGAACAGCACACAAGAAGGATTAGAAGCGGACTCAATGAGATTTTCCGCAATATGCAAGGTTCAGAACATAAAGGATTTAAAGGATTACGCCTACACGAAAAGGATCCCGATCCGGGACGCGCTGGACGAAATTTTAGAAGATTTTTTCACCACTTACAAAAGCAACCCGAAGAACGAAAAATTATTAGACCATACCAGAAAGGGTAGAAAATGAATTTAACGAAAAAACTTTATACGACGCGGGAAGCCGCGATCATGGCCGGAGTATTCCAGGCGAATATTAGAGCAGACATAAACAGAGGAAATCTAAAAGCCGAAAAATTCGGCACGAACTACGCAATAACGCGGGAAGATCTTATTAACTATCTGGAAGAAAGAAAGGCGCGGGACAATGGGAAAAAGTGAACCCACAGAAGAAAATGCAGCTTCTTTCCTGGGACTTTCCGAAGAAGAAGAAAACATCTTATTTGGAACGCTAAAAGGCGAAGACGGAACAGAAGAAAACATAACCGGCAAAGTGTTTTTCGATTTAGTGCAAAGAGGATTTGCAGACGAAAACCCGGACCCGGACGCACGCGCGAAACTGGAAATAATACTTCCGGCAATGGTTGAAGCTATGCAGAAAAACTTCAACAACTTATTTGTAGAAAGCCAGGACAGGGAAATAGCGTTTGCAAACCTTAACGCACTTCGAAATTTATTAGACAGTTTACTACAAACCGCCGGAGTTATAGAACCCACAGAACAAGCGGACCGTTTACAGGAATTTTGGACGGGAAAACGGGAATACATGGTTATACCACGCCCGAAGGGAATAGAAAAATTATTAAGCATTAACACTACGGGCGACTATGGCATACAAGAAAGAAAATTCGACAAACTGACAATAAGATTTAAAGGCCGCAATGCAATAGAAGAACAGAAAATTAATGATATGTTTCGAATTGCATTTGCAGAACTTAACCCATACCGGGCGAAGAAAGGTTTTAATACTTTAGTCGATATTCCATTAGATAGAACTATGGAAATTCTTGGCCGCCCTGTTAACCCAAACAATATGAAGATGTTTTCCCGGAAACTTGCAAAAGAGATTTTACCTTCCATATCTACTACTAACTTAGAATTTGAAGGAATCGGAAAAAAGGAAAAAGATTACATTATCGGAAAAATGTATATCGGCGGCGGATTTTTTAAAGTCGATGTTAAGAATAATAAAATCTATTTCAGACTAAGCCAGGAATACGCGTATTACTTAAACAATGGATTGTTTAGTCAGTGTAACAGCAAAGCGCTATTTCTTGGCACAAGACAAAACCCGCTTCCGTACTTTGTACACCAGAAAATGCAAGACCAATACTTCCATGATGGAAACAAACGAAGAACCACTAACAATATTTTATCTATTAAAAGTATTTTAGAGTTTTGTACCGATACTTTACCAAGTTTTGATTATGTACAGAGAACGGATTCCGGGCACTGGATCCGCCGGATCCGGGAACCACTGGAAGACGCATTAAACAAAATTCAAGAAGAAGGTTTGTTTTCATGGGAATATTGCAAGAAGGGATTAAGCCCGGCAAGCGAAGACGAAACCAAATCAACAGAATATAAAGTATGGAGCAAGTTATATATAACTTTCGCATTGATACCAGAAGAGCCGGACCAGACAGAACGCCTGGAAAACAAGAAGAAGAGAATAGAAGCAATACAGGAACAAAAGGCATTGAAGGACGCCGAAACGATCATAAAAGCGGACAAGATACAACGGAAGAACAACCAAAAGAAGGCCCAGGAAGAGAACCCACAGACAGAGAAAGCCGCGCCCAAAAAGTAGCAAAAAGATAAAGTGCTACCCGAGAAAAGGTAAAGTGCTACCCGAGAAAAGGTAAAGTGCTACCCGAGAAAAGGTAAAGTGCTACCCGAAGCCATTTCCGCAAACCGGCATAAATACAGGCTTCGCGCGGGGTGCCAATTTTTCTAACTGTTCTAAACTGTTCTTAACTGTTTAGAGCGCGCGTTTTAACAGCTTGTGCGCTGTAAAACTTCGCGCTTTACTATCAGAGACCCCACAGAAGAAAAATTCCCGCCGCCGGAACAGACTCCCTGTCTGTGGGTACACAATGAGACGCGACGCACGTACAGCGACGCGACCAGGACGCGCACAAGATCGAATTGCAAGATACGCCTTCGGCAGACATTAAGGGCGGACCCTTAAACCCCTGGAAGAAATGGCAGACAAACCAGTAATTACCAGTTTTTGAAAAAACCGGCAAATGAGTGCGGACGCGGCCGGCGACTTCCAGCGCGGGCAAATCCGCCGGAACGATCTATATGAAAAATAATGTATTTATCGTATAGATCCACCCGAAAACAGACACAATTCTAAAACAATTTGAAAAGCTGCGGCGCGGATCCGGCCCGGCGTCAAACTAAAAATTGCGAATTGTTTGTAAATCAGACACAAAACAGACGGGCATACAAAAGCCCCCACAGAGAAAAAGCGGACAACTTCTCAACTGTGGGGACACCCTAAACACCCGTCAGAAAGGACGGATAATTAATGTTACCAGAAAATCTGGCAGAGTTAAAGCACCTTCGGCAATGGGTAAACTATATCCGAATATGGAACCCGACGAAGAACGCCGGCGCGGGCGGATACGACAAACCGCCGATTAATCCATATACATTATGGGACGCTAGGACAAACGATCCGGCGACCTGGGCGACCTATTCCGAAGCGGAAGCGAATACAGGCAAGACCGCGACGCACAAAGACAGCAAGCACAAAGACGAATTTGGATTTGCCACAACGGTTAGAGCGAATATAGAAGGCGCCGGCCTTGTCTTAACACGCGGTTACTGTGGCGTCGATTTTGACCACGTTATAGACGAAGACGGAAACATAGCGCCCTGGGCGTTAGAAATACTGGAAGCCCTGGACACGTACACAGAAATAAGCCCAAGCGGGACCGGGTTACATGGCCTTCTGTTCTGTGGGGACTTACTGGAAGCCGGAAAGAGTTTTAGCGGACAGTTTACATTGACAAAAGAAGGGAAGATAACTTCCGAAGCTAAAAAGGAATGTGAATTGGAAATATACTTCCCGACGACCGGCGGCCGATATTTTACCGTTACAGGAAACGTATTTAGAGACAGACCGATAAACAAAAACGCCGGCCAGGTTCTAAAAAATCTGTATGAGTCGTATATAGATAAACGGTCCGCATTTATGGCCGCGTCGCGTGCAGCTTCTTCTGTGGGAACTCAATACAGCACGACGGGACGCGCGGCAACCGGCGAAGATGACCGGCGAATGATTGAAAGTGCATTAAAGGCAATAGATCCCGGCGCGCTTGACTTCGGTTCCTGGGCGGCGATCGGTTCCGCATTGAAACAGTTAAATTTTTCCTGTGAAGTATGGGAAGATTGGAGCAGAGGAAACAGCAACCCGAAACACGTTAACGGATACACGTATAAACGATGGAATAAACTTCAAACGAAGGAAGAACCAGCCCGATTAATAATTGGTATGGCTAAGCGCTTCGGATGGAACGCGGCGGAAGCCTTCGACGACGAAGCCCGGGCGAACTATGGCCGGAGCCTGTACAGCGAAGAAGCCCGGAAGGAATACGGAAGAAAACTTCACGAAGAACGCCTTAACGAATGGCAAGAAGCACATATAGAAGGCTTCCAGGAATGGAAAGAACGACTTAAACAACGGAAGACGGAACCCGCGCCGACCCCGATCGGAACGAAGCCCGGACCGGAAGGAACCTTAAAACCGAAAAAAGAGAAGATAACTCCGGCAAGTTTCCGGGCATGGATGGAAGAAAGGCGGGCGAAGGAATGACGAACGAAAAAAGTTATGAAGCGATAATAAATTCTTTTTGCCGTTGGTATAACGGGGAAGTATTCAGCGAAGAACAAAAACAATGGTTAAGTAATAACACTAATATTGACGAGTATAACGATATACGCGAATTTTACCGGGAAATGGGCTTCCAGGACGAAGACGGGACCTTAACCGAAATCGGCAAAGAGTCTCTTAAAGCATGGAAACAGGACGCCGGAAGCAAAACCGCTTCAACTGTGGGAACACAAAAGGACCCTAACGACGACCGGCGCGAATCCTGGGAAGCGGAACGCATAACGGCGGAAGAATGGAAAAATAATAATTATTATGCTGTGGAGATCCATGCAACGGACGGGATTCCAATGGACGACAGAACGAAGCATAAAAGACAGATAGTTGTAGGATATGAGGAATATACAGCCGCGCGCGATCTTGTACACGAGAATAATTGGTTTATATGCAGTGAAGTCTTCCAGACAGAACAAGAATATTTCCCCGGACTTCTCACAATCGACGATTATGTAAAAACATTCGAAGACGCCGACGACGATTATTTACGCCTTCCAGGCTTCCCGAAGTTTAGCCAGAGGATGAAGATTAAAACACACGATACAATCATATTAGCGGCGGACACCGGCGCCGGCAAATCTTCCCTTGCCATTAACTTCTTGAACGATCTTAACGACCGTTACCCGGTTTTGTATGTAAATCTGGAAATGGACCGCATAACGATCCTTCGGCGTTTAGTAGCAATTCGAACGGGTTTAGAAATTGACAGGATAGAAGGATATAAAAAGGACGAACGGACCCGGGACGCCGTAAACAGTGCGCTTAGGTTCATATCTTCCAGAAAACCCTTACAGTTAATAGAAGATGTTTATTATTTGGAACACCTGGAAAAAGTAATCGCTAAATCGACGGAAGGCCGGGAAGAACCCACGATAGTTATTATTGACCACGCTTTATTGTTAAAGACAAAGGAACGGAACAACGGAAGTTATGAGCGGGCAACCGCTATTAGTGAAGGACTAAGAAGAATATCCCGGAAGTATAACATTATAATGTTCAGTTTGCTTCAGCAAAACCGCGCCGGAAAGGGAGACGGAGACGACACAAAACGCCCAACGAATAACAGTTTGAAAAATTCGGGATCCTGGGAAAATGACAGTACGCACGTTATCTTTTTATGGTTCGACCCGGAAGCCCGCAAAAAGAAGATTATCATAACCAAAAATCGAAGCGGCGATCATGGCGACTTTGTTTTAAATTACTGGAAGAAGACGCAAACATACAGCGAATCGAAGGACCAGAACGCCGACGACGCGCGGGATCTTAACGATTTGACATTAGAACCCACAGGAAAACAAAGTAAACGAGACAAAAAGCGGGCAGAATTGGAAGCTGCATTTAAGGAAGCTGTAACCAGAACCGGCGGGAATGTTACGCTAAAGGATTTGGCGGAAGTAATGGACGTTACGACGGGAACAGTTAAAAGACAGTTGAAAGAGTATGGCGGGTATTCGATCGACGGACAACCCGCAGACCCGGCCGGCGTATCAAATATTATCGAATCGTCGTTTATCAGATTGACACCGGCAGAAGACGCGGAAACGCCCTTCCAGAACCCGCCGGAAACATTCTTTGGCTACCCTGTGGGAACTCTGTAAACACAACGCAAAACAGAATAAAATGTATTCAGCGCTTCACCTTAAAACAGGGTGGGCGCTTTTTATTATGTAGCACTTGATTAATTATGTAATATTGAAGTTATCATGTAATAATAGTATAATAATTTACTAGAAGTATACATAATATTAACAGTAAACAAAGGAATATGAAATGGAACTTACAGCGGACGCAAGAAAAGCGAAAAACGCCTATTACAGGGAGCGCCGGCAAAACTGGAAAAGGACATTAACGCCGGAACAGCGGGAAAAGCAACGCGAATATAAAAGAGCATGGGATCGCGCGAACCCGGACAAAGTGCAGGCGGCCCAGATAAGATTCTGGAACAAAAAAGCGGAAGAAATGAAAGCACGCGGCGAATTGTAAAAACGGGCGGCCCGGGTTTTGTGTTTTTCCCCTGGGCGTAAGTCCCGATTGCAGTTTTTCTGATTCGTGGGGGGACGGCCGGCGGGAGTGTAAAAGCTTCGGCCGCCGCCTTCTGTGGGAACTCGATAGAGGTTAATAGCGTGCTGAGCAATGAAGACATTGTATTAAGGATCCGCAACGGCGAACGGGATTTAATCGGGGAGTTATACGAACGGAACCGGGGATTACTTCGGATATATGTTAAGCCATACATAAACGCCGGCATGGAAGAAGCGGACGCAATGCAAGAATGTTTTTTTGCTATCCTGGACGCCCTGGAACGATACGACCCGACGCGGGGAACCTTTAACAGTTGTTTGGAATTTTCCGTTAAAAACATTGTGGGAAGGGCCTTCCGCGCTTCGCGATATTCGAAGCGGATCCCGGACAACCTACAAATAACAATCAGTAAATATAACAGGCTGATAAATGATTATATTGCTGAAAACGGAAGCCCGCCGGATGATTATTATTTATGTTTTTTTCTGGGCTTGTCTCAAACGCAGCTAGACGACCTTCGGACGGTTATAAAGCAATCGAAAGAAGTTTCGATCTATGAGCAAGTGCCAGGAACAGAAGATCTCATCTTCCAGGACGCCATACAAGACCCAGAAGACGCGATAGAAGCCGCAGAAGAACAAATAGACCGGGAACGGGCGCGGCGCGATCTGTGGGCTACTGTGGGAACTCTGCCGGCATACCAGGCGGAAATAATTAAAGCCAGATACGGAGACGGGAAAACAGTCCGGGAAATCACAGAAGAAACAGGCGCGACGAAGGGCAAAATAAGAAATGCAGAAAGTAAAGGCTTATACAACCTTCGCCGGAAGACAAATATAAAACAAATTGCGCGGCGCTTCGATTATGGCACTACGGTGTTATATGGCGGCGGTTTAGGCGCGTTCATGCACTCTCATACTTCACCAGTAGAATTGGCCGTATTAAAACATATTGAATGGGAACAGAATAATTTAACAACAAACTAGGCAACCACAGAAAGAAGGTAAAACGATGGCATTTAATATTAATAGTGTAAATCACGAACTAAACGCAACCATAACAGACTTTTTGGCAAACTATAAAACAGCTTGCACAACTTCCAGAACTAAATACATGGAGAACGCGTCCGCCGGATCTTATATCCCGCCGGCGGGCCGGATCTATGGACAGGCAGAACGCGAAAATTTCCAGGCAGATTGCAGTAAGTACCGGCAGAGAATCAGTAATATATTAAAGCCGGTTCTGGATGACTTGGGAGCCAAAGAAAGCGAAGCGCCGACACAGGATGCAGTTAATATGGTTGGCATGCTTCGCGCGCGGGAGACGGTTACACCCGACGAGATCGGACGACTCATTAACCGATACGGAGACAACCCAGCAACGCGTAACACGCTTGTTCAGATCGCGCAGAAACACAAGATATATGATTATAACTATCACCCGGTAACTGATCAAATAACCGCAGTTAAGGAACTAGAAGATTGTATTAATCGACAGCTGAACGCGCCGGAAATCCTGTCAAAAGGTTTTAGTGATGGGAAAGCGGCACTGATCGCGGCACAGATTAACAATACTTTCCGGGCGGATGATTGAGAACCCACAGAGCACGCGAAGTTATGCAGAAGATAAATCCAAACAAACCTTTAAAAGTTGATCGCATATATCTAAAAGACCGTATAGAACCGTTAGAGAATTGCGAAGTATTTGTTACGGATCGTTTTTTGATTGTATCCAAGGAAAATGTCTCGGCGCCGACATGGTACAACCTGGACAACGTGGAAAAGTTAGTCCGCGTCAGACTTCCAGAACAGCAAAGCAAAGTCCGCGTATCGGGGTTATGACGACCAAAAAAAAGACCCCCCGTCCCAGAGGAAGCGCGAACAACCCCCGAAGCAATCATTACCGGCGAAAGTACCGGGACTATTGCAAGAGCATAGACGCGCCCTGTGCGATCTGTGGCGGGCGCCTGGGAAAAATACGATATAACGAACCGTCCGACGGACAGCACCCTTTATCATTAGTTATTGATGAAATAAAGCCGGTTAGCAAATGGCAGCTTTTCGGATACCCTACCCCCCAGGCCGCCGCCCGGGATCCGCACAACCTACAACCCGCACATAGAATATGCAACGCGAAGAAGGGCGCGAAGATCGGTTATAAATTTGACCAACCAAAACATAGAAGCATAAATATTATTGACGGTTTATGGTGATTATTGCTTCCGATTTTCCGGCGGAACTTGCGCGGCGTGCTTTATCTGGCAATAGGGACGGGACGCGGACCGCGACGACAAACAGATTATTATTTTAATTAATATTGCCTTCTGGAAGTCGTCTTCCGTCCTGTGAGAACACCTTTAGACCCCCAGGGGAGCCACCCCGCCGGCACCCCGTTGATGCG
>Ga0326512_10002783_pt1 | contig 12926 bp, 17 predicted proteins | sample 1_2617_0518_D_FD_203652 | JGI IMG/M metagenome (GOLD analysis project Ga0326512, IMG submission 203652) | Bovine rumen microbial communities from UC Davis, California, United States - 1_2617_0518 | ecosystem: Host-associated > Mammals > Digestive system > Stomach > Rumen | place: USA... | reverse complement strand
GTCGGTGCCGGCACCGGAACGAGCGACAGTATCACGGCCCAACTCTCCAACGGGGAGAGCGTGATAACGGCGAAAGCCACCGCGGCTTACGCGCCATACTTAAGCGCCATCAACCAAGCCGGGGGCGGCGTGCCTATCTACGGCCAAAACGCCGGCGTGGCGGCAATGCAGAACGACGTGATAATGGGACGAATGGCGCAAGTTATGGCGAATGTGCGTCCGGTAGTCAGCGTTGTTGACATCAACGAGGGGCAAAATAGAGTTGAAGTGATACAAAATAGAGCGAGATTATGAAAGCATACGAATTTCTCAAGCAGCACAAACCGGTAGCACTGCGAATGTGTCGGGCGGGTGTATCGGCATCGGACATCCGCCACCTTGAGCTATACGACTTCGTCGAGGCCAACTCAAAGCCGTACGGCCGAAGCTATGCCGTCGCGGCTGCGGCGGAACGATACCGGATGAGCGTGCGCAATGTGTGGGCGGTACTCCAACGGCTCGACGCCGAAATTTGACCACTGCAAAAAATGGTGCAGTTGAATTTCGCCCGCAAATGTTAAAACTTCGGCGATTTTTAGTTAATTTTGCACCGTAATTTTAAATCGTGTTCCTTTTTCGAAATCTTAATTAACCTAATTTCTATCCGTGGCAAAATTACGCATATACAACGACATCGTCAACGACGAGGAAAAGGTGATGCTTTCGTGGAACGACCTCGAAGGCACCACCTTTCGCGACGTTGACTCATTCATCTCGGAGATGAAGGACGGCGACACGGCGCTCGACCTTGTTATCAACTGCCGTGGCGGTGACTACGAGCAGGGAATGGCAATATACGACGCTCTGCGAGCCAGCGGCAAAGAGATAAGCGCGAGAGTAATCGGGCAATGCAGCTCCATCGCCACGCTTTTCTTGCTTGCTGCAAAGAAGGGCAACCGAAGCGCTACGCCCAACGCCACTATCCTCATCCACAATCCATATATCCCCGCTTTTACGCTTGCTGACAGCTACGACGAGGAAGACTTGCAGCGCATAGCCGGCGACCTCGCAAAGTGTACCGAGCGGCTACTCGACATATACGTCGACCGCACCGGTGCCGACCGCGAGCGGCTGCGTGAAATCATGGACAAAGACGAGCCAATGTCAGCCGAGCAGGCGAAATCGCTCGGGTTTATTGACGAAATCATCATCCCAAAATCGGCTTTTAACCGTAAATCTAAATATATGAACAAAAAATCAGTAAAATCCGCTTGGCGCTCACTTGGAGTGGCGCTTGGCATTGTTGACGACGAGAAGGTCGTTAACCTTGAGCTTGAGACCGCGACAGGCGAGACCTTGACGCTAAAGAAGGAGAAGGGAGACCCCGAGGTGGGCGACGAGGTCGAGAGCCCCGACGGCGAATATGTAATGCCGGACGGCTCGACTATTGTTGTGAAAGAAGGCGTGGTGGCCGAAATCAAGCCCGCCGAGAGCGAGGACGAGACCGCCGAGGAGGTTGCCGATGAAACCACCAAGGAAACCGCTACAGAGGAGACCACCGACGACGTTGAGGCACTCAAGGCCGAAATCGAGAAGTTGAAACAGGAGAACGCAGCGCTTAAAGAGGAAAACGAGAAGCTGAAAGGCGACGTCAAGACTTCTGACGAGCGCGAGACCCTCAACATGGTTGCAATGGCCGGAGGCAAGGCGTGGCTTAAGCGCGCCAAGAGCGAGTATAAGCCCGCGCCGAAAGATATGGGAAAGCCCGCGCCGAAAGAAGACGGGCTGCCGGCCTCGATTGCCGACCTAATCTAAATCCGAATTTATTAATCTTAAATCATTTTGTTTTTTATGGCAAGTGCAGGAATACTCGCATCAGCGCTGACACAATACAACGGCGCGGTGCTGGATGTAAGAAAATTGCTTTTTGACGCAATTTTGGAACCCGACAGCTTGGGCAAGCTGTGTAAAATCATGCCCCGCCAAAAGCACGGCGAGAAGCTCGGGCTTATCGGCGAGTTTGGTTTGGTAGGCAAGGCCGCTCAAGGCTGTAACCCTACCTATGGAACCGACGCTATCAGCGCTCGCGAGCTTGAGTGGGACATCAAGCCGTGGGGTATCTATGAGAAAATCTGCTATGAAGACCTCGAGACCACCCTGCTAACGTATCTTCTCAATAAGAAGACTAACATTGGCGACCTCACGAGCGGCGAAATCTACGCGCAATACGTAGCGGGTATCGTCTATCCGCGCCTCAAAGTCGCGATCGAGAAAATGCTCATCCGCTTCGCTTGGTTCGGTGACAAGAACGCCGACACCAACACAAACGGCGGAAACCTTAAGGACACCGTCGACAAGGATTACTTTACCCTGATTGACGGCTTCTGGAAGCGCCTTATCACCATCGCCACCGCAACCCCCGCGGTGCGCACGACCATTGCCGCTAACGCCGAGACCACCAATGCCGGTCAAAAGGCCGCTATCGCCACCGCCGGAGTCGCCACCGGTATCTTTGACAGCCTTATCGCCAACGCAAGCCCTGTGCTGCGTGCGGCCAGCAACAAGGTTATCTATTGCACGCTCGCGCTCAAAGACGCGCTCGACGCTGACATCCGCAACAACAACAAAGGCAGCGACCTGCAATGGGAGTCCATCTTTGCAGGCATCCAAGAGGCGACCTACAACGGCATCACCCTTCGCGCGGTGCCCATCTTCGACGAAATCATCGACAGCTACTACAACGTCGACACCAGCGGAACGAGCAGCCGCTACCTTCCTTACCGCGCCGTCTTCACCACCGACGACAACCTTTTGGTTGGCCTCGAAAGCGACAGCGAGGTTGAGGACGTCCAAATTTTCTACAACCCCGAAACCGAAATCAACACCATCAAGGCAAAAGATAAGGTTGGCACGCTCATCCGCCAAAACAACCTTGTTTCGGTAGCTTACTAAGTTGTTTCATCGCCGCAAAGTTGTAGGGCGCAAGCCCTACAGCGGCGCGGCTTAAAAAAAGAATTTTATGGCAAGTTGTGATACACTTTTAGCGGGCTCCATCGGTACTGCCTGCCCCAATGGCAGAGGGTATGAGAGCGACGCGGTTATAATCAATTATGAGGACGTCGACTGGTCGCGCACAATGCTCGACGGCGACAACAGCAACCTGTTAAAGGCACTGGTGCTGAAGACGGGGAAGCGGGGTTATCCGGTAAAGCAGCGGGGCGCGAACCCGTTCACCGGCTCGACAACCGAGATGGCTGAAAGCGACTTCGTGCACGGCTTCAACCACACGGTTTCCATGATAGAGGTAGACTACAGCCCCGAGGCCGTCGGCGTAATCAACGCGTTGGCCAACGGCAAGTTTGTAATGGTTCTCCACTCGGCCGCAGCCAAGGTTAAGAGCGACGTGGGTCAAGAGGTGCAAACGGAAGACCCCTCGGGTGAATACCCCGTATTTGGCCTCTACCAAGGCTTGCGCGCGAGCGAGATTACCCGCGACGCTTACTCCGACGACAGCGCCGGAGGTTGGCTAATCAACCTTGTTGAGAACAACAGCCCCGTGAGCGGCCTGTTCCTGTGGGCTGGCACCGCCAACGCCACGGCAAGTATGTACGAGTCCTTGAAGGCTGCCGCGTCCTAACCATGACGCGTGAAGAAATACAGCTCGCGCTTGAAGAAATGAAAGGCTGCCTGAAAGACGCGGGCAGCCTTTTAAAATATCGCAGTACACTCTCCGCTATCTATTGGCGGCTCTTTCGTAAAACGCTACGAGAGTGCAACTGTAAAGATGTTTTGCGCGACGCTTACCTTGAGATATATGCTTTTATGAAGTCTAACAACCAAATACCGAAAGAAATGACCGCAAGACTTAAAAATGGCGCTTTATTTTTCCTTGACGGGCAACACTACACCAACGCCAACCTCACGGACGAGGTAGCCCGCGAATATCTTGACAAATATCCGTCGGCGGAAGGGCTTTTCGCCGCGCTCCCCGAGAAACCCGCCACTCCCGAGAAACCCGCCACTCCCGAAGAACCCACGGATAGCGCAGAAGTAAAAAAGACCAAAAAGCGTAAAAAATGAGGGCGATAACACTTCCGCATACCGGCGAACGCATTGATATTAGCTACTTGACCTCGCTACATATCAAAGCGTACGACCGCGATAACTTGTACCCGCAGCGTATGAGCGACCTTATCAACGCGAGCTCTACCGGCAGGGCTTGCCTTGACCGATACGCGCGTTTCATCGAGGGCGGCGGGCTTAACGACGTCAAATTGAGCGAGATTGACGCGGCGGAAGACACACCGCTCGATGAGGTTGTGTCGGCTATCAGCCGCGACCTCGCGAGGTTTGGCGGTTTCGCTCTACACGTCAACTGGGGCGTAGCCGAGGACGGCTATAAAGTGACTTCTTTGTCGCCCATACCCTTTGACCGGTGCCGGTTGGTTGAGGATGATGATGCCGGCTACGTGGGGCGCATAGCCGTCCATCCCGATTGGCGGGGCAAAAGGACTCGTGGCGGGCGAACCCTGCGTGTTAGCGCCGACACTATCGACTACTTCCCACGCTTTAACCCGCGCCAAGAAGTGCTCCAAGCGCAAATATTCGCCGCCGGTGGTATCGACTACTATAAAGGGCAAATCCTTTGGGTCTCGTCTGCGGGGGCGAACACCTATCCTCTGCCGAAGTACGACAGTGTGGCAACCGAACTTTCGGCGGATGAAGGCTTGAGTAACGTGAAGTTCCGTAATGTGCGTAACAACTTCTTGCCGTCGTGCATCTTTCTATCTCGGCAAAGCCAATCGCTCAACAACGACGATCCGCAAAGCGACGACGACTTCTTTAAAGAGGTTTCTAACGGCTATGCGAAAACGCTCGAGCAATTTCAGGGCGATATGCGCTCCAACAACATCCTACATCTCACTGTCGGGGCGAATGAGATGCCGCCCGAAATCAAGGAGTTTCCGGTCAAGAACTTTGACAAGGACTTCGAGGTAACCGACCGCTCGGTTGTAGAGCGAATATACTGCGCGTTTGAGCAGGAGCCATTCTTATCCATCCGCAACGGCAAGCTTGGCTTTTCGGGCGACGTGATACAAGACGCTTACAACTTTTACTCGGCGTTGGTATACAAGGAGCAGCGCATGATAGAGCGGGCGCTTTCGCGAGTTCTCTCACATTGGCACGACGCGGCGAGTGTCGCCCGCGGCGATTTCTCGATAAAGCCGCTTGTTTACTCAAGCGGCAAAGACGAAGTAACAACCACAAACGACGAACTGTAATGGCAATAATTGACTTTCACGATATAGACGCTCTCGGCCGCCCTTCAAGCGCCGACGAGAAATTGAGCGCAGCTTGTATCGAGGAGGCGGAGCAACTTGACATTAAGCCGGCAATCGGCACCACCTTGCTCCGCCTTCTTTCAAGCGAAAGTTCCGAGCGTATCAACGACCTGCTAAACGGCTGCGAATACACGGGGCGCGACGGCGAGGCCGCAAGCCATAAGGGCATACGAAAAGCCTTGGCCTACTATGCTTATGCGCGGCTTGTGAGAGCGGCTGGCGCGGGTCGGTTAACCCGCTATGCTTACGTGCAAAACGACGCCGATTGGTCACACCATAGCGACGCCGCCGATAGGCAAGCGGCGTATGAGGAGGCTTTCGGCATCGCCGACAGCTATATGCAAGAGATAATCCACTTTTTGCGGTCAAGCAGCGCATATCCCGAGTACAAGGGGAGAGGTGTGCGCAACAACCGCATTTCAATAGAAATGATAGGAAGATGAAAGATAAAGCTGTAAAGATATTGCGTGGCAACCAAGTGACCATCGCCTTGCCGTTGGAGCGATTGGTAATCAGCAGCACGGGGCAGGTGGTGGAGGAGTACGTTCCCGACCCCACCGATGAGATTGTAGTGAACGTGCGAGAGCGGCAGACGTTCCGCTACGTGCCGACTATCGCGGGGAATGTGGCAACGTTTGTGCTTGGCGCTGATGTGCCGTGCGGCGTGTACGGCGTTGAGGTGCTGATTACAAAGGCTGACGGAACGCGTCTGCGGTCGTATCGTTTGAGTCAGATAGCGATAGTTGAGAACAACGAGCGCGCGGGCTTGGGCGATGGCGTGGAGTTCGGTGTGGATAGCGTGCAGTTGGACGCGGCGGCGTATATCTTCGCCAAAGGTGACAAGGGCGACCCGTTCACCTACGAGGACTTCACCGAGGAGCAGTTGGACGACCTCGCCGACCGCATAGAGCTTACACCCGCCGAGTTGGCCGAGATTGCGGAGCAGGTTGACTTGAGCGGCTACGTCAACGGCGGGGCGTACGACAGCCAAACCAAGCGCATACTTCTCACGCATGACAACGTGGTGGTTTCCTCGATTGACGCCACCGCCTTTATCAAGGACGGCATGGTGAGCGGTGTCGTGGTCGATAACGGCTACATTGTGATAACTTTTAACACCGATGCGGGCAAGGAAGACATTCGCATACCCGTGAGCGAGGTCTTTGATGCGAGCCTTTACTTCACCAAAACCGAGAGCGATGCCCGCTTTGTTGGCAAGCCTTTCAAGGTTACGCTTTCAAGCCGTGAGGAGGGCGGTAAGACCGTTTGGTCGTCTGATAAGACATTCGCCGAGATACTTGCCGCCTACCAAGCAGGCAGAGAAATAGTAGCCATATATGATGGTGCGGAAGTTGCTCTCAATGAGTATATAGGAAGTGGTGGGTTTGTCTTCACCGTACACTATGGCAACATGGTGCAACAAGTGTTTATCTCCGAGAACGGGGTTGGTGTTACGCCTCTCACTTTTGTAGAAGAAAGTAGTGTTGCCACCATTAACTCGCAGTCGCTGACGAGGGGTGGGAATATAACCCTGCCTACTCCCACCGATATAACGGAATTGCAAACCGCATTGGCAAATTATTGCCCTATCATTGAGGATACTCGCACAAGCGAAGTGGCTACTATCACAGGCGTTGCTCCCTTTAGTGAGTTGAGGAACGGGCAGAGGATAATGTTACATCTGCCGACTTATCATAGCTATGGGAATACTTCATTACAGCTTACACTGAACAACGGTGAACAAACGCCACAAATAGAGTGTTATTTTCTTTATAATAACCAAAGAAAGCGCGTTGTTACAAATGACCTAAGAGCATCTGGATTTTACACTATGGTCTATAATAGTAATATGTGGATGCTTGTTGGTTTTGAATGGGACACGGTCTATTTTGCCATTACTCAAGCGCTGATTAATGCGGGAACTGCAACAGGCGGTTTTCTAATTTCCCCCAAACTCCTTCGTGACAACTTTTATCTCAAGAGCGAGGTCGATAACATGTGCCCTATCATTGAGGATACAAGGACTGGGGCAACAAGCCCTATGATATGCGAAGTGCCTTTCAGTACTTTGGAAGAGGGGCAGATGTTAATACTGCACTTTGCCAACTATGTAGCACAGAACTTTAAGATTAGGCTTGTGTTCCCCGATAGCTCAACAAGTGAAGATTATTTTATCTACTTTAAGAACCAAACCAATAGGTTTGACCCAGTGACGAATACTGCCACCTTTATGGCTGGTGAATATTTGCCTATCATCTTCGATGGTGCGCGTTGGGTGTCAGTCTTGCCGAGGCTTGCGACTATCACCCAAAACAACATCAATGCTGACAGTTGGGATACAGGACTTATTAGTGCACATATTTTAAATTTCAACTTCTCCAAGCATACGCAATATGTTGAGGTATCCGCCAGCGGGCAGGTTGAGCAGGCGTTGGAGGACAACAAATTCTACAAGTTCCTCAACCCTGTTGAGGAGTTGACGCTCACGCTTGTTGCCCCTACAGGCTATGGCGATGTTATGGGTACCTATGCTGGCAAGTTCACGGCAAGCAGCACTTGGGATAGCATTGTGGTGCCTACAAGCGTTGAGGAGGCAGCAGGGAATGACAGCATTTCGGCAGGCAAGACCTATGAGTTCCATATTCTTGACAATGTTATAGTGATTAAGGAGGTGTAGTATGAATTTAATGCAAAGACGCAGGCAGTTGCTTATGAGCAAAGAGAGATATGATGAGTATATCACCGTCACTTTTAAAGTTGGCAGCGACACCACGCAGAATATCTTCTATAATAATAGAGTTGGTATGTATGTGCGGGCTATTCTTGACGGTGTAGAAGTGGCAATTCCGACAAAAGGAAGTACCTACGCTATGGCATTTCTATCAGCGGGCACTCACATACTAAGGATTTTGCCAACAAATACGGAACAAAACCGCACGCTATTGAATATTGACAACGTGCAGAAGATTGAGGTCGGAGCAAACACTTCTTTTGGTATTTACCGAGCGTTTGAAGTCGCAAATACCCCAAGTGAGGGTTTGTGGTGGTATAGAGCAGATATACCCAACACACAAGGCGGGGTAGCATCAGCAACCACATCGCCAATCTTCAAAAGCACTTTATATATCAGCGACCCAGCAGAGGCAAAAGTGTCGGGTGCTTTTAAAAACTTTAGTGATATTAGACAAATATGACACAATACAAGAACGCCAAAGGCGAGGTCTACAACGGCAGATATGTCGTAGTTGACGGAAGAAGATACATAAGCCCATGCAGGGCGAGGTTGATAAAACTCGGCTACAAGGAAGTAGTGACAACACCGCCATCGGTTGACGAGAACGAGCAACGCATTTGGCAGCTTAAAGAGCTGCTGCAAGAGAGCGACTATAAAGCTATTAAGTACGCCGAGGGGTGGATAAGCGAGGAGGACTATGCACCCATCAAAGCTGAAAGGCAAGCAATAAGAGACGAGATAAACAAATTAGAGCAAAAGCAATGACAAGAGAGCAAAAGGACACGATAGCGGTGACGAGCGCAATGGTGATGTTACTGTTCGGCATATCGCTAACAACGGCGGGGTTTATCATTCCGCCCACGGGAGAGATACACGAGAGCGTGCTATGGGTGCTTGGTCAAGCGCTCATCTACGCGGGTTCCATATTCGGCATAGCCTACTACGCCCGCGGCGTGGTCGACAGGCGCATAGCCGAGATTGAGGACAAGTTTAAAACAAAGGACGAGCCGAAAGAGGAGGCGGCGGAAGATGTTGACGATTAGTCGAGGCAGCAAGGGCGAGGCCGTGAGGACGCTGCAAGAGCGGTTGAGTCTCGCGGTGGACGGTGTGTTCGGAGCGAAAACGGAAGCCGCTGTAAGGGCGTTTCAGAGCGCACACGGCCTCACACCCGACGGTATTGTCGGCTCAATGACATGGGCTGCGTTGGGCGTGAGCGAGGTGAGCAAGAGCGTTGACCCATCAGTTATCTATACTCCGCTGACATGCTGCATAACCAAAAGCCCAAACAGAACAATTAAATACTTAGCCATTCACTACACCGCAGGCAGCAGTTCGTCGGCAGGCCGCGCCAAAGGCATGAAGACTTCGTGGGAGGCCAAAAAGCGCGCCTCGGCCGACTTCGGCGTGGATGACCGCGACATGGTGCAGTTCAATCCCGACCCCACGAAATACTTTTGCTGGGCGGTCGGCGATAAGAAAGCCGTGGGAGCGATGGCCGATGTTACCAACCGAAACACAATTTCAATCGAGATATGCAGCAACCTCACGAAAGGAACGAGCGCAGACGTGCCGAACCATAGCGGTTGGTATTTCACCGAGGCCGCTATCGAGAACGCTTTGAAGTTGACGCGCATACTGATGCGCAAGTACAATATCCCGAAAGAGCGGGTTATTCGACACTATGACGCGAGCGGCAAGCTGTGCCCAGGCTTGGTGTCGTGGAATGGCGGCGCACTTTACACAACCGAGGGCAAGAGCGCAGGCAAGCGCAACGACAGCGAGAAGTGGGAAGAGTTCAAGCGAAAGATATGAGACGGATTATAGCGATAATATGTACACTTTTCCTGCTCTTGGTGTCCTGCAAGACCATAGAGCGGGAAGTGCCCGTTACCATTGAGCATACCACCGAGCGAGTGCGGGTAGACCATGTGCGGGACACGCTCTACCGTCACGACAGCGTAACCACCTTTATCAAAGGTGATACGGTGGTTATCGAGCGTTGGCACACCTTGAAGGGCGTGAACCTCGTGACCCGTGTCGACACCATCGCCGAGCGGGTGGAAGTACCCGTCAAGGTGAAAGAGGTGGAGGTGCGTAAGGTCAACATCCTGCGGTGGTGGCAAAAGCTGCTGATGGGCGCGGGCGTGGCGGCGCTGCTGGCTATCGCCGTGGCGGCGGCGTATAAGGCGAGAAAGATGGCTAATTGACTTTTCTTCATAATATGGTAGTAATTAATGTTTACCCCGCTTACAACCCGAGAGGGCAGGCGAGCGGGGTTTTTATAGATAATTTGTAATTAAAGCGACCCGTCCGGGAGGGCGAGTCGCTGTCGTGTCATTTGGATTGGAGAACTATTTGCTGGCCTAACCTATCGGCTAAGGCCAGATAGGTGTCGATGCCGACATTATACCACCCCTTTTCCACGGCTTGTACCGCGCGCGTGCTTGTGTTGGCCTTTTCTGCCATTGCGCGGATGCTAATTCCCTGCGCCTTGCGCTCGTTGGCTATGCGTTCGCCAAGTTCGATTTTGTCCATTTTGGCCATTACTTTAGTCCATTCTCGCGCTTACACTCATCGTAGAAGCTTTGCAATGCTTGCTTTCTCGTCATAGGTAGGTCGGTATCGTCCCAGCACCCGCCCGCGTTGCTGATAGACGGGAGGCTATCGTAGGCGAGGGTATTGTTGCTCAAGCATGAGTACTCCTTTCCGCGGTACTCGATCGTAACTCTGTACTGGCCGTGGCCACTGGCGCGGCTGATGCTTACTTTGTTCTCAAGTTCTTTCAGTGTCATAGCTGTAAAATTTTTATATGGTTTATAATTTGTTATATGCTTCTTTGATTGTATCATCTGCTGTGATACCAAACTTTTTAAGCTCTCGGAGTTGTTTATTGGTAAAGTACAAATCTATATACCCTTTCCAGCTGTTATATGTACCAACTTCTTTTAGCTGCTCTTTAATATTTTGCATAATCGTAATTTTAAAAAGTTTGTAGTAATTTGTTATTTTCTTTATTTTTACGATACAAAGGTACGGACTTTTTTTGGTGTGTGCAAATTTTACCACAAAAAAATCACAAAATAGGCTTATTTTTAACTTTTGTTTACATATTAAGCGGTTTTCGGGGCTATTTTTCGCTTGATATTTGAAAAAAGTTCCGAAAAAGTAGGCGATTTTGAAAAGATATTGAGGGGTATAATATATTTGCACCACTTTGCACCACTTTGCACCACTTGCAAAAGAGCCACAACCCATTGAAACATTGCGTTTTGATGGGTTTGTTATTTGCACCACTTTGCACCACTTTGCACCACTTATCCCCATTATATCCCCAATCGTTATCCCCATTTCGCTACATCACAAAAGCGCGAGCAGCTGTCTATTCGCCTCATCGACGCGGCGCCGGTCGGGCATGATATAGCCGAGTGTGACCGCCATGCCGTAGGTGTGGCCGAGGGCTTGGCTTATAACCTCGATAGGTATCGAGATAGACATGGCCAGCGTTGCCCATGTGTAGCGGGCGGTGTAGAGCGTGAGGGGCGGCAACGACAGCTCCTCGGCTATCGCCTTGAGGTTGCGGTTGATAATCGAGGTGGCCACATGGACGCTTTTGTACCGGTCAAGAATGTCGAGCAGCCGACCGCTCGTTTCGGAACGGCGCGCCCTGATGAGCGCCGCGGCTGGCGGCTCGACCTTAATCGAATATACTCGCCCTGTCTTGCGTCGGGTATAATTGACGCGCCCCTGCGACACGCTTTGCAGCTCGCTCAAGTCGGCGAGGTTCGCGCCTATGAGGGCGAACGAAAGGCGAAATATGTCGAGGGCGTATCGGTGCGGTTCCGCGGTCGGTTGATACAGCCACAACCGCCGCAGCTGCTCAAGCGACAGCGCCACAGGGGCGGCCGGGGCAGTCTTGATTTTGAACTGCTTGAAAGGGTAACGCGCCGAGGTTATGCCGCGCGAAAGGGCGCGGTTGAAGATGGTGCGAAGGTTGCGCAGATGGATAGCGCGGGAGTTGACGCTCGGGCAATAGGCAATGAGATAGCGATCGAATTCGGCGAGCCATTCGGGCGATATATCGGCGAACTGGAGCTGACGGAGGCGGCGCGAGCCGAGCCAGCGGCCGAGGTGTGTAAGGGTTTGGTGATACTTGTCGGCGGTATTCTCTCGTCCGCACAACGCGGCATATTCGCGCATGACAGCGGCTACGCCTGTGTCGGCCATGGCGGGCGGGAAGAGCCGCTCGGCAATTTGGTCGCGAACTTGCGCCGTTGTCAATCCACGCACGCCGCCGAGGGACATTACAATATCAAGGGCGCGGCCCAACGTGGAGACGGCAACCGAGTTGATGGTATCGGCGCGGGGGTGGTTCACAACCCGACGGCGGCTCTTATCCCATTGGTCGCGCCGGAGGCGGATGCCGGGCAGCGGGATGTAGCACGACGACGAGTCGTGGTTAACCGCTATCATGAGCGGCGCGGTATCGAATTTGTCAAACGAACGACCAAAAAACAGCGAAAGGTGTACCTTCTTCATTCGTTGCGGTTGTTTTGCGGTTTTTTTGCGCCGTATAGCGACGAATTGCGCCGTTTTGATACATTGTTCATTCGACGGGTTATCGTCGCATATACGGCCATTTTGCGCGGAGTGAGCGAGATTCGAACTCGCGAACCGCTTTTGACGGTTACACGCTTTCCAGACGTGGATATTCGCGGGCATAATTGGTTGGTTTTTAAATTATTTGAAAAAAGTTGTTGAAATTTTGCGGTTGTTTTGCGGTTTTTGCCTACCTTTGCGGCAGGTTTTCATCACTTATTTGTTATTTTTTGGTTAGTAATTGAATTTTTTTATTACTTTCATTCATTGTTTTA
>Ga0326512_10002782_pt1 | contig 12926 bp, 31 predicted proteins | sample 1_2617_0518_D_FD_203652 | JGI IMG/M metagenome (GOLD analysis project Ga0326512, IMG submission 203652) | Bovine rumen microbial communities from UC Davis, California, United States - 1_2617_0518 | ecosystem: Host-associated > Mammals > Digestive system > Stomach > Rumen | place: USA... | reverse complement strand
AAGACGGATACTGTAATAATTGCGGTAGGAGAATTCATTAATGGAGAAGAGTAATATGAGAACACGAGAAGACGAAAGGATTTACAAGCGACTGAATATTTATGACCTTGATGATGGCATCGGAGACCTGCTTGAAGCAATAGACGAAGAATTAGACTTCGAAGAAGAGGAAGATGATGATTTCGAGGAAGAGGAGTGATGGTATGAATGAATATATTAGCAAGCAGGATATGCTTAACGCCGTAGAAAAACTCGATATTATCCCAAGTGTTGACGGCATGGGCGTTCCTACAGATACAGAAGATTTTCGGGTGCAGTTTCTGGGAACGGTCTTAAAGGTTGAACCCGCAGATGTAGTTCAGGTGGTACGTTGTCGGGATTGTAAGTATAACACTTCAACACATAAGTGTTTAAATTCAGATTCGTTCTTTTTAGTGCCGAAAGATAATGACTTTTGCAGTTACGGTGAGAGGAAGGAGTGAGAGCATGGTTACTTATAAAAAGAACGAATTATATCAAGAAATGGAATTGTTTAACAACGATGGAGTAAAAATTGGTGAAGCAGAAGTTGATATTGAAGGTAAAATGCTTTCTCGTTTTGTGATTTATGAGCCATATCAGAATCAAGGGTATGGTACTGAGTTTGTTACAGCGTTATGTAAGGATTTTGGTATTACGTCTTTGTGGGTTAATGCAGATAATTCACATGCAATTCATGTGTATGAAAAATGTGGGTTTAAACTTGGAGACTCTAAAATGTATGAAATGACAAAACAGGAGTGAGTAGAATGAATAACATTTACTGTTCTTTTTTAGGACATATCCCATCTGGGAAAACCAATACTGCTCGTATTATTATGACTGATACATATTATGAGACTTGTAAATGTAGACGATGCGGATGTCATATAAAGAAAGACCAGTATGGAGTGTGGATAAAGGACACGAACATATATCCAGAGGAGGAAGAGGAGTAAGCAGGATGTGGACGCTTGTAAATTATATCCTTGATGCTGTTATTTTTGATGCAGTTATATCTTTTATTCTCGCAACAATTATTACAATTGTGTATATGGCAATTTTAGATTTAGAGGAGTGAGTAGGATGAATGAAGGAAAACTTACAGAACAGGAAAAGGCAGAACTGTTTCAAAAAGCTGTGTATTTTTTTATCGGCTTTTCGATATTCGTGTTCGTATTATGTGGAATTGCGATTATAAATTGAGAGGGGTGAGCAAGATGAATTGGAATGCGTTTGTGGCAATCATGAGTTTTATAGCAATGGTTATAAATTTTTTAAAAGTAAAAGAAGGGAACAACTTTTACAATGCATTGATTAACGCATTAATATGCGGTGTTTCGGTAGCGATGGTGGTCAAAGGATAAAATAGGGAAGGAGCGAACAAGATGAATGTATTTAATAATATGATGATTCCTCAAATAAACATGAATAAAACCGGGAAAAATATTCATAAATTTATAAATGAAAAAGGATTCTCTATAAAAGATATTCAACGAATTTGTGGATTTTCTACACCGCAATCAATATATAAATGGATCAATGGTAAAAGTATACCGTCAATAGATAATCTTGTAATCTTATCAGATATGTTCGATTGTACTATAAATGAGATTCTTGCAATAGAAAAGGGAAATTAATGTCTACTTCTCTTCTATCTTTTATATTGACTATAATTGCAATATTATATGCAATATACAAAACATAAAGGAGGCTATATGGAAAAAGAAAAAATAATGCAAACTATTAATGAACTGCAATCACAATATGAAAATGTACATATTCATATGGAAGGTAAGTGTTGTACCTTTGATGTTTGGGGCAGTACTAATAATACAAATAATACCACTAATGAGTGGACTAAAAATATAGTTTATACTGATGAAGATTATTTAGTTATTAAAAATGTATTACATGGTGTAGTAATGGATGAACGTGATAATATTTTTTTAGATGGTATAATTACATCTTCGATTGCAGTTGCACCAAGTAGCCATTGGGAGGATGGAACGGTTATGCGTTTTTGGCATTTAGATGGCAGTAAAACTATCTTAGATTTCTTTAATTGAACGAGGTGCCTGTCAATAACCCATGACTAAAGTCACGGGCTTGCCCGTTGTTGACCAGACTAAGCACTTTGAGTGCTACGTTATCTATATTATCACACCCGTAGGCGTATGCTCTAACCTACGGCTCTGTGTAGGCTCTGTAAACAGTTCTGATGGGTAGGAACAGTCAACCTAAACAATAAGTATAGATAACATTGTCGAAGAGTAATTGACTCAGGAATAGGAGGTGCATTAAATGATAGTGTATGTACTAAACAAACATGGCAGACCTTTAATGCCGTGCAGTCCTTGTAAAGCACGAAAGTTATTAAAACAAGGAAAAGCAAAGGTTAAAAGGACAGAACCATTTATAATTCAATTTCTTTACGGAAGCACAGGATATACACAAGATATAACTCTCGGAATTGATACAGGAAGCAAGCATATAGGCGTTTCCGCTACAACTAATAAAAAAGAATTGTATGCTGCTGATGTAGAAATTAGAAATGATATTGTAGATAAGTTATCTACGAGAAGACAATACAGGCGAAGCAGAAGAAACAGAAAGACACGATACAGGAAACCTAAATTTCAAAACCGTGTGAAGTCAAAACATAAAGGGTGGCTTGCTCCGTCTATCGAAAGCAAAATCAACAGTCATTTTAGGGTTGTAAGAGATGTTTACAAGATACTCCCCATAAATAAGATTATTGTTGAAACCGCAAGTTTTGATATTCAAAAGATCAAGAATCCAAACATTAGTGGGGTTGAATATCAACAAGGAGACCAATTTGGTTTTGATAATGTAAGAGAATATGTTCTTTGGAGAGATGGTTATACTTGTCAATGTTGTAAAGGAAAATCTAAGGATAATATATTGGAAGTTCATCATATCGAAAGCAGAAAAACTGGTGGCAATTCTCCAAGTAATCTTGTCACGCTTTGTCAAACATGCCACAAAGGACATCATAAAGGCACAATAAAACTCCCTTCAAAAATCAAAAGGGGAATGTCTTTCAGAGATTCAACCTTTATGGGAATTATGAGATGGACTTTTTATAACAGACTTAAAGAAATGTATCACAATGTCTATATGACATATGGATATATTACAAAACACAATAGGATAAAGAACCATCTTCCGAAGGAACATTATATTGACGCTTATTGTATCGCTGGTAATTTCGATGTGGAAAGACTTGATTATTATTACTATCAAAAATGTGTCAGAAAAACAAACAGGCAGATACACAAAGCGAAGATACTAAAAGGTGGCAAGAAGAAATTAAACCAAGCGCCTAAATATGTAAAAGGCTTTCAGCTTTTCGACAAGGTGCAATATAATAGAAAATTATATTACATCTTTGGGAGAAGATCGTCTGGATATTTTGATGTTCGAACATTAAGCGGCGAGAAGATAAATAATGGGTCTATTTCTTATAAGAAATTAAGTTTAGTAGAGACAAGCAGAAATGTTTTAACAGAAAGGAGGAGCCGTTTTCCTCTCACGACTAAAGTCACGAGTCTTCAAACGGCGTAATATAAATGAAATCTATTAAGCGTATTGAAGCAGAAAATCCAACCGCACGGGTTATTTGTACTCATACTTTTATAACTATGTTAAAAAGTAATCCGCATAGGTATAATAAAATAACTGGATATGGAGTGTTTCATAATGGAGAGAATATAGTTCCAATTAGCGTGTGGCGTGAAGATATATCTATTGATGATCCCGCTTATGAAAAATATCCTTATGTTTTATGGTTTGACAAGGAGTAATTAAATATGATAATATATGTAATAGAGCAAGGACAATATAGCGACAGACATGTTGTGGGTCTTGTTGAAACTGAAGAAGAAGCAAAACGATTATGCGATAGTTTGAATAAGTGCGCATACATTTATAAAAATAGTGCTACATATACACCATACGATACTAAACAGTTTCAAACAAAAAAAATGAGATATACCGTGACATTTCTTTATGAAGATGAGCCACAGGTGGAATATGATAGTTATGGATTTTACGATACATATGATCATTCTGTAATGGTATATTCAGGATTTTTTGTTATATATGCTGATACGCCAGAACAGGCATTGAAAATTGCTTATGATATGCGTGCAGAAGCTGAGGTAGAAAGGAATGGATTATGTTAAAAATTGAAGACTTTAAGGGGTATAATGGTGAACGAGGATTATGTTGGAAACGATTTTATAAGAATGAATCTATGTATGAAGCAATTCTAAGTTTTTGTTTTGAACCAATAAAAGATAATGCGTGGTATCAGATTACTATCGGACAGTGTTTTGAAAATGATTATAAGGAAATTGAAAATCATCGTTTTAATAGTTTGAAAAAAGCGATTAAATGGTGGAATGAGTATTTTGGGGAGGATGATAACGATGACGTGTGTTTCGCAATATGATAAAGAATACAATAAAGCCCGTAAGGAATCTTTAAAAAAAAGAAAAGAATGTGTTTATATCCCTCAATGGCATGTGGAAGAGATTCTTCGTTTTCTTAGAGGACATATTATTGAGGGAGATGTAACACGAAAACAGTTAATTACTGCTATTGATACATATCTGGCTGAATTGGATGAAGCTGAGACTGAGGAATATATACCGAGAGGCAAAGAATGATAAATAGAATTCTAAGTATTTTTTTATATTATATGTACGCAATAGATTTAATAAGTATATTGTGTCTTATGGTTACAATGATTAATATGGGGACAATTTATGAAAGTGAGAATGACGAATGACGAGACTTGATGAATTGGTAGAGGAATATAGTCTGTCTTCTTATCATTGTCGATGGTCAATGCCAGTAATATTCTTATCTGGTGCCATGACTGGACTATCTGAATTAGAACAGAAAAATTGGCGTGAATATTTTAAAGATCATTTTAAGAGTGAATATTATATTATTGATCCTACTGTTTTTGATGCAGAAGATGAAGATAAAGAGACACAAGAGTTGGGACATGTATATGATTTATGTGGAATAATTAATTGTGATTATTTTATTGTGAATCTTAATAAGGCTGCGCAGTCTGTTGGCACATGTCAGGAGATTATGTTTGCATGGCTTTTGAAGAAACCAATTATAGGTTTTTGGGAGTGTAAAGATTTAGTACAGCCATTGCACCCATGGATTGAAAATAAACTTACTAAAAAAATGGCATCAATTGATACTGTAAGAATGTATTTACAGTTAGAGTATAATAAACGTAAAGCGAAGGAGTTAAAAAATGAGTAAACAATTTTGCATATTTCAGCCGTCACTGTTTAAATATCATCCTGAAGAGTCAGGAAGCAGTACGGCTATTATTGAGTATGATGATAAAGGTAATGATATTCATACTACAATTATTGATACTGGTAGTAAAGATTCAGACGCTCTAAAAGCATATCAGTCGGTAATTAAATCGGGCGTGGTAGATGCTATTATATTCACACATCCCCATGAAGATCATATGGGAGATATTGAAAGATATAGAAAAGTATTTAAAATTAAATCTGCTTATCTTCCATCTAAAGAGCCGTTTTTATATCACCCTTCTCTTAAAGGGCGTGCTAATTACATTGACAAGATTCGAAGTCAGTGCGTCACAGAATGTGGTGAAGATAATGTTCATTATATAACTGAAAGTGATAGTTTTAAAATTGGTGATAATATTAGATGTGATGTTATCTTTAGATCAAATTATAAGCAACTGAAAGAAGTTGATTCGCATCATTATGTAAACAACACATCTCTTGGTACATTATTTACTTTAACAGATAGTTATAATCGAACATGGACATATTATGGTGGTGGTGATAATGCAAAAGAAGCCAATCTTCAGTTTATTGCACGTTATGGAGAAAAGCCATTAAATCCTGATTTTTGTCATGTGCAGTGGCATGGAGATCAAGACGCAAGCAGTCAGGCGTTCTGTAAAGCTATGGGCGCTAAATATGGTCTATTAGATTATCATAATAATTATAAGAGTTCTGGACGTACAATGGTTATTAATAGATTTAATAATGCAGGTTGTCGTGTAATTGGAAATTACCTTTATGGTAATATTTTCACAGATATTTATAATGAAGGATATTCTGTCATTTATGCAGAGAAGAATCTTACTAAAATTAAGTGGATTAAGTATAAAGCAATTAATAAACCTCTTAATTTGATTCAGACAACTGCATATGCATGTAAGGTGTTTGCTGGTGCATATGGTAAAGACCCTCAACGTAGTAATACACTCACTGCTTTGTTTGGTGCGAATAATGCAAAGGCGATTCAGAACAGAGTTAATGTTTTAAATAAAAATGAAAAAGCGTTAAAATATGCATTTGCAGCCGCGATTATTAATGGATATTTTGGTTCCGGTGACGCACGCAAAAAAGCACTTGGTGATTATCAGAAGATTGGACAAGGCGCTGTAGAGGAAGTTAATCGTAGAAAAATTGGAAGCTATGATGTGCTTGCAAAAGAAATTGGTCAGGGTTCTTGGGGCGATAATGCAGGTGTTATTAGAGTACTTACTACTTTTAAGAAATATGAGTGGTCAAAAGTACAGGACGTTTGCAAGAAAAATAATGTGAAAATTAAATGGAGTTAATATAAATGAAGGTTGAGTGTTATAGAAAAAGATTGATTAATAGAATTAAATATTTCTTTTTGTCTATATTTAAAAAAGAATATGTATTGGAGCAAAGCAAGGAAGAGATGATTAAGAGGTGGCATGCAAGTCCGATGACATTTATGCAGGATTGTTATGGCACTACTCTTCCACCCTTTGCAGGGTTTAGGTTAAATATTGCTAGTAAGATTATGGAGATTAGTGATTGGAGGAATAAGTATGATAGATATTAAGGAGCATGGAAAAGATTATATTGTCCATAAGTGTGATAAATGTGGATGTTCATTTGGTTTTTCTCGTAAAGATATTGTAAGTTCCAAGTATGAAGTATCACCTCTTTATACACATCCTGATGATTGGGAAATGAAAGAATTTACTTCGTCTGCTTGGGTTACTTGTCCTGAATGTGGGGAAAAATATATTGTAACAAGTTATGATTCAAAACAAGATTCTACTAAAGAAGGAAAAATCAGAGTATGTAAAGAATTGGAAAAAATTCCTGAAGATGAACGATGGAGATGGATAGCTATATAAAGGAGATTTAATATGGCAGATGATAAAAAACCTTTTAAAAAACTTACATATCGTCTTGCAATTAGGGCAAAATGCATGCAGTGTTCAGTGGGAAGCCCAAAAGAAATTAAAGAATGCCCTGTAAAAACGTGCGCGTTGTACCCTTTCCGATTGGGAAAGCAACCAGCTGAGTCTGTAAATTGTTTAGATATTTTAGTTTTTGATGACGATCCGACATCCGTTATTTTCAGAGCACGCAAACCCAAGAATGAAAACGATGATGGTATTTCTGCTGTCAGGACTGAGTATCCTGCTTATATCGAAGATGACGATGAAGAGGACGATGAGGAAGAAGAATGAAAAAGCAAGACTTAATCAAGTGCTTAAAAAATCAGATACTAACTAAGAAAGAATACGATTCTTTTTTTGAAGGTATGAGCGAAAATGAAAATGGTGAATTAGTGGGTGTTATGCCTAATGGCTCAGCTTATACTAAATATTCATGGTTTTGGACTTTAACCGATGAAGTCGTACATGATAGAGTAAAATTAATTGAATGGGTGAAATATTGTTTAGTCCCTCCGCTTGGTGTAGAAAATCAGTATGCTGTTTTTAAAAAATATGGGCTTACTACTGGTGGCATATGTGATGGTTTTCGGTGGAAAGAATCAATCAATGATGCGCCAATTGAGGATTTGTTTGAGATGATAATGATTACTGAACGATATTGGGCAGTTCAATATCAGAGATGGTATAACGATCTAAAAGGCTTATGAATTGATGAAGAATAATGTAGAAAAGTGCTTGACTTTATTGCATAACCCATTATAATATTTTTTGACAGTTGATTATTAAATACGAGGTATGAACAGCATGGAAGCCGAAATGAAAAATTTGATCCAGACACTGGAAGACACTAATGCAAAACTCAAGGACATAATGGAAGCACTCAAACCACCTGATATTGAATATTCAGTCTCTGATTTAAAGAAACGCATTAAATATAGTAAATCTCCGATGGAGAGAAAGATGTATGAACAGGAACTTAATCGACTTTATAAAAAGAAGAAAGGCATGCGGTAATTAAATGATTAATGAAGAAAAACTTAAAGAGTTTATTAAGAGCAAGTGCTATGATCTGGTTTGTGTGAAACACTGCTATGAATCTGCTCGTGACAGTTTTTTACATGCTGTTAGTAATTATAAATTAGGTGTTTGTGAGTCTATAAGTAATTGGTTAGAGAATTTGAAACGTTGGGAGAGCAGATACACCGAAGAAGAATATCTGTTGAGTCAGTTTTGTCATCAGCTTGGTGATGAGTATGTAGAGATTTGGAATAGGATTATGGGGGAATGACAGGATATATTTATAAAATTACATGTTTAATTACAAACGAAATATATATAGGAATGACTACCCGAACGATAGAAGAAAGACTTAAAGAACATATTAGGGAAGCCCAAAGAGAAAGAGATAATAGACATTTCCATAATGCAATACGTAAATATGGGGAGCAGAATTTTACAATAGAAAAACTATGTTCCATTAGTATGCCTACAAGAGAAGAATTAAACAAACAATTAGCAATTAAAGAAGTCGAATATATTAACGAATATAATTCTTTTGAGAATGGCTATAATGAAACTTATGGTGGGGAAGGTGTCCATGGCAGATATGAGGAATTAAATCCTTTTTTTGGAAGGACTCATTCTTTAGAGACAAGGCGGCAAATTGGGGAAAAGAGCCGAGAAAGAAAAGCATGGAAAAAATTACATACTCCAGAAGCTGCAAAGAAAAGAATAGAAACCCGTAAAAACAATGGACTTCCTTGGTTTACAGACTATGCAAGACAACGCGCGAAAGTAGTAAATACAGGTAGAAAACAAACAAAAGATGAAATTATAAGGCGGGTGGAAACTGTAAAAGCAAAACGAAAAATAAATCCTGATTATGGTAAAATCGAATGGACGCCAGAATTAAGGAAAAAAGATTCTAAATCTCATGGTGGCAAGGATATAATACAGATGGATTTAAAAGGAAATATAATTAAAAAATGGAATGGTTTATATGAGATTCATAAAGAATTAGGGTATGATTCTAGTTGTATTTGTAAATGTTGTCGTGGGAAAATGAAAAGATGTTATGGATTTACTTGGAAATATGCTGTTTAGTTCTAGGGGGAATGATGAATAAAAAGAAAATTTTAGTAGTAATTGATATGCAAAATGATTTTGTCTCTGGTGTTCTTGGTACTTCAGAAGCACAGGCAATTGTGCCAAAAGTCGTTGATAAAATTAAAGCTAAAAATTATGACCTGTTAATCGCAACTCAGGATACTCATCTTGATGATTATGAAGAATATCGAGAAGGTCGGTATCTTCCTGTTAAACATTGTGTTCCAAATACTTGGGGTTATGAAATTGTTGATAAAATATCTGAAACTGTGTGGGACGTGGATGTAAACCCTTTGCGGGTTATAATGGACAAATGTAATTTTGCGCTTGAGGGTGATTTATGGAAAGAAATTGTAAATATACTTAACGATTTTCTTTATATGTATGTTCCACTTGATTATCAGGGTGAAGATTTAGAATTTGAGTTTTGCGGTGTGGCAACAAATATCTGTGTAGTCTCTAATGCATTTGCTATTCGTCAGGCATTTCCTGAAGCAGAAATTACTATTGATGCATCGTGCTGTGCAGGTACTACTCCAGAAGCGCATAAAGCGGCATTAATAACAATGAAATCTTGTCAGATGAACATTATTAACGAGGACATCTAAATGGCTAAATATGAAGATCAATGTCTCTTTGCTATCACAGCCGATTACAGACCAAACAATGAGAACAAACCAGTTTATTATGTGTTGGCACCAAATCGGCGTAAGGCGAAAACGAAATTTAAAGAAATCATTACTTGGCTAAAGATATATGATTGTATTCGTATTCGTCAGGAAGATAAAATTAAAGATATAATTGAACATCCAGATAAACATATAGTTATTGAATAAGGAGATTAAAATGATTGATTAAAATGATTATTAAAGTTATTATGATATTCGTACTTTTTGTCGCAAATCTGGTGTATGGTTTTAAACTCTTCAATCTAGATGAAAGAGTTTCTGAACTTGAAAAGGAAGTATATATTTATCTTGATCCTAAGGTAAAAGAGATTGCAGAAGAAGCAACGTTGAAAGAAGGTGATGATTAATGGCTACACTGTACGAACTTACAAACGACTGGTTGATGCTTATGGAAATGGCTGAAGACCCTGATATTGAGGAAGATGTTTTTATAGACACACTTGAGGGACTTGATGGTGCTATTGAGGATAAAGCAGATGGCTATGCAAAACTAATTAGACAGCTTGAACACAATGCTGAAGCTTGTGATACTGAATCTAAACGATTTGCAGAAAAAGGAAAAGTTTTTAGACATAAAGCTGACCGTATGAAAAAATCGCTTCAGGGTGCTATGGAATTGATGGGTAAGACAAAAATTAAGACACCACTCTTCTCTTTCAATATTCAGAATAATCCCGCAAGTGTTGTGGTAGATGTTGATGTTGATAAAATTCCTAAGAAGTATTTGAAACCTGCTGATCCGACTGTTGATAAAAAGCTGTTGAAAGAAGACCTTAAAGCAGGTGTAGAACTTGATGGTGTGGCTCATTTGGTACAGACAAGAGGGTTGAGGATTAAGTAAGATGAAATTATATATAGGAAGAAATGCATACAATACGAGAGACCAGACATTAGATTTTTATGGTGAAGCTGACACGTCCAAAGAAATCTTATCGTTATGTGTTAAATATGTAGATGATAATGGATATGATAATAATAAGTACTGGCGTTGGCTTTGTGATAAAGACCAGAATGGTGCTCCAATGTGGATTGTAGATTTTGGTAGTTGGAGTCAATTCTTTTATATACATGATTTGAGCGATGAGTTATTAGAAGATTGGAATGAATTGAGTAAAGGGAATTTAGAATGAATCCAGTATTTGTAGTTATAGTAATAATTTGTACTGCATGTCTTTGGGCGGCGTTGAATGTATTTTTTGATTCAATTGGCAAAGTTTTATTAGACATGTGGAGAGATATTAAAAGAAGTTTAAATAAAAAAGAGGAGTAAAAAGATTATGAGTGGAAAAATTGGTGGCGTATTTGTAGGTATTGTTCTTGCTGTTCTGTTGATCGGTGGTTTTGCGTGTGCAAAACGTGTTCCTGCGGGTTATGTAGGCGTTGTATATAAGATGAATGGTGGCATTGATGAAGAGACACTTACTCAGGGATGGCATTTGGTAGCGCCTACCAAGAAGGTGACCCTTTATTCAATTGGTATTGAGCAGTCTTATCTTACAGCAGGTGATGATGGCGATTCAGAAAAAGATGACAGTTTTGAAGCACCATCTAAAGATGGTAAAGGGATGCGTGTTGACGAGACATTTACTTACAGATTTGATGAAAGTCGTGTAGCTGAGATTTTTACAAGATTCAAAGGACGTTCTGGTAAGGATGTACTTCGCACGTTTATTAGACCTAACGTAATGTCTTGGACAAAGGAAGTAACACCTAGATATTATCTGACAGAAATTATTGGCGAACAGCGTGGTGCGGTTAATATTGCTCTTACTGAGTATCTTCAGCAGAAATTTGAGCCTTACGGAATTATTATTGAGAGTGCATCTCTTATTGATGTTAATGTAGATAAAGAGACAGATAAAGCAATTCAGAAGAAGATTCAGGCTCAGCAGGAACTTGAAGTTGCTAAGATTAATAAGCAGACTGCATCTGTTGAAGCTGAAAAAGAAAAAGAAGTTGCTCTTATTCAGGCTGAAAAAGATAAGGAAACTGCTGTAATTAATGCTGAAAAGGCTAAGATCAAAGCTGAAGGTGATGCGGAAGCTAAAAGAATTGCGGCTGAAGCTGAAGCTGAAGCTAATAGAAAAGTAGCGGGATCACTTACTCCAGAACTTATCGAGAGTAAAAAAATTGAAAAGTGGAACGGTACTGTTCCTCAGATTCAGGGTGGTTCTACTCCTATTGTTGATATGAGAGGTGATAACAATGAGTAAACCTAATAAGAAACATAATGAGTGGTGCAAAGGTTATAAGTCTCGTGGTCAACGTGCAATTAATAAGGCTATTAAACAGAAGCGTCATGAGAAACGAGTAGCAGATTTTGCAAAGCGTAAAGAAGATGGAAAGACCTATTCTTATCAAAAAAATCCTTTTGTAAAGGATACAAGAGAGTGGGCAACTGAGCGTGCAAGACGTGAAGAAAAAGTATATAAGGAATCTAATGAATATAAGAAATATGCTCGTGTATTCGGACGTCTTGACCGTGATATGAGAGCAATTGAAGAGGCTGCTCGTCAAGAAGAGATTAAACAGAAAAGGTCTGGAAAGAAAAAGAAAATTGAAGAAAGTGAAAATTAAATATTGACATTTTCGTGTGGTTTGATATACTATATATAGTTGTGAGGTGATAATATGAAAAATATATTTAAAAAACTTGGCAGGCTATTGTGGTATATCAAACCACGTTTTTATCCCTGTAAAGATGTGATAATGATTAGATGGATGAAATATGAATGGTTGATTAAAAGGAGACATATGTTATGAAGATTCAGGTAAGAAATGGCGCTTGGGAGACGAACTCTTCGTCCATGCATAGCCTATTAATTATGAAAAAGCGTCAGACAATG
>Ga0326512_10002781_pt1 | contig 12927 bp, 8 predicted proteins | sample 1_2617_0518_D_FD_203652 | JGI IMG/M metagenome (GOLD analysis project Ga0326512, IMG submission 203652) | Bovine rumen microbial communities from UC Davis, California, United States - 1_2617_0518 | ecosystem: Host-associated > Mammals > Digestive system > Stomach > Rumen | place: USA: California... | reverse complement strand
CCTGAGTGTATTCCCAGGTAGCAGTAGAAGTATCAGCAGCAGCCTTAGTAGCATCGGCCCAGTCATCACCGACGTCAGCATCTAAGTAGGACTTACAATCGGTAACAACCTGATCATCCCAGGCACCACCAGTGATATCAACTTCGATGTAAGAAGAATAATTAGAGGTGGTTTCAGCATCAGTGGCAAGGTAGAAGTTTGGAAGAGTGTGACCGTGGAACATAGTGGCAAGAGCAGTATTGGTGGCTGGTAACCAAGTACCACCAGCGGCATCATAAGCGGCTTTATCATAAGAACTGGTCAAATAGATATCAACAATACACTTACCATTGTAATTCTGACCGATGACAATCTTGAAAACTTTGTTATCAGCAGTGGCGGAAGAAGTAGCAGTTAAGGTAGCACCATAAGAATTAGTACCAGTAGAGAAGGACCAGGTAAGAGTGGTGTCAGCATTGAAAGCGGCCTGAGCCAAAGTTAAGATCTGATCATCCCAGTTACCACCGGTAATCTCATAGTATTCAGAGTAAGAATACCAGGAACCAGTTGGAACCTTAGTACCAGTGTAGAAATATGGAACGGTGTTGGTGCCAAAGTAAGTGGCAAAGTCATCTAAGATGGTCTGAGTCCAGGCTTTGTTAGTGACGCTATCTGGGTTGAAACCTTCGATGAGATAGCATCTGAGATCCATATCATATAAGTAGGAATTACCAGTCTGATCTTCTAACTGAACCTTGACGGTACAACCATCGGCATAGGTCTTAGTCCAGGTAGCATATGGATAATAACCGGAGTTATCCGTGGTATAGACCCAGTTGGTTTCACCTTCGGCAAGCTGATCTTCAGCGACATTGGCATTGGTGAAAGCTTGTTTGACAGCGCTGAAAGCGGGATCAGTCCAGGAAGCACCTTCAATAGTCCAGTAGCTTGTATACTTGTAGCTAGATGGAGAATCAGTATTGAGGTAGAGAAGTGGAAGGACGTGACCATCTAAATAAGTATTGAAACCATCTAAGATATCCTGTGGCCAGGAAGTATAGGTGGAAGGAATTTCAAATGGAGCTTCATATCTGACGGTGAGTCGGGCATCGCCATAATAATCTTCTAATTCCAACTTAAGAACACCACCAGTGGCAAGAGTCTTTTCCATTTCTAAAGTGGTATCGCCATTAGAATCAGTGACTTCTTCATAAGTCCAGGCAGTTTCTGGAGCAGTGAAGACTGGTAAACCAGTGGTAGCGTCATTATGAGTGGCGTTATCAGCATCGAGTTTATCCTTGGCAGCCTGCATCATCTGATCGTCCCAATCAGCACCTTCAACAGTGACATAGGTGCCGCTATAGGAGGCAGAAGCAGTTGGAGACTTGGTACCAAGGTAGATGGCTGGAATATTTAAGCCTGGTTCGAAGGTGTCATCAAAGACATCCTGAACGCTCTGTGGCCAAGCGGTGAAGGAAGATGGATTGAAAGCTTCCTTGACGGAATAAGTAGCAGTGATTAAATAAAGACTAGAGGAATAACCCTTAGACTTCTTGGAGAGAACCATGGTGACGACAGTATTGTCGGCAGCATTGGTATAAGTGGCAGTGAAACCAGTGGTGGTTTCATCAGCGACGGTCCAATCAGCACCTAACTGAGTCTTGATGTCAGCAACACAGGTATCAACCCACTTACCACCGGAGATGACAAGTTTCTTATTATAAGTGTCATATTCAGAAATTGGGTTGGCAGTACCTAAATAGACATAGGTTGGAACAATACCGGCTAAGTAGTCAGTGAAGTCCTGAGTGACATCAGTATCCCAAGCAGTAGCGATGGTTGGATCGTATGGTTCATCAAAGAAAATCTTGACGACGACGAAATCAGAATCATCTTTACCGATTTCAACACTTAAATCACCCTTATCAGATTCTAAGGTGGCAGTTAACTTGGTCGTGCTGTTGGTACCGATGGTCCAGCCAGCGTTGACAAAGTTGGTGTTGGCATTAGATAAAAGCGTTGCATCTAAGACATTGGTACCTTCGATTTCAAGGTGATAGACATCGGTGTAGCTGCTGGTGATGACATAGCATTCAGAATACTTACCAACAGAGACAAGTGGGATGACCTGACCGTTGAGGTACTTGACCATGGTGTCAGTGATGGACTTGCTCCAACCGACAGAGTATGGATCGAAAGAAGAGGAAGAATCTTCAGAAGTGGAAGAATCTTCAACACTGGTAGAGTCTTCAACACTAGAAGTTTCTTCAGCAGAAGATTCACCGGCAGAAGAAGCTTCAACGGAAGATTCCTCAGCACTGGATTCCTTAGCGGAACTTGAAGTTTCCGTTACAGAAGAATTGGCGACAGTAGTAGACTCTTCGACACTAGAGGTGCCGATAGGGGCTTCAGAACTTGGGGCAGCAGAAGACGTGGTAGTACTAGAGGTGACATTACCGCAGCCGACAAGTGAAAGCGAAATTAAAGACAAGAGAATAAATTTCGATTTTTTCATAATGTGGTTCCTTTCCAATTATGAGTAAAAATATAAAAAGGTTTGGTTTCAAAATCAAACAATTGAAAAATGTTTCCTGTGTGCTTTTTCTTCTATATATAAGGAAAGGTTTTCCCTATTATCCTTATAAATAAGGGATTTCTCCCTTATTTTAGGCCCTATTTGATAAAACTTTGACAAAAGTCCAATATAAATGTAAGCGGTTTACACAAATGAGAATTTTACGTTAGAGGTAAAAAGCATTAAAGAGTTTTCTTGAAAAAAACTTAATAAATTTTAAAAATTCAAAATAGCAAATTTATCGCTAAAAACAAGGAAAAACATAAATTTCCCAAAAAGTTTCATTTTGAAATAATAAACAAAAAACTAATATTAAATGGGTAGGAAATGAAAATAATCCATAATGGGTTTAGTTCCATAGAAAATTGTGAAAAATTCAATAAATTTTTAAAAAAACAGCCTAAAATGAATGAAATCGAAGCCTATAAAAATAGAATTCTTTAAAAAGGCTTACAACAATAAATGTAACCGCTTTCTGAAAATTTTCAAGAAAATTGCCATTTGCACATAAAGGGATTCTAAAGTCATAAAATTAAAGTAATAATATGGAAAAGAGAAAACTCGATCGACCAGATTTTTTCCTGGGTTGGAATGACTGGAAGATTTTAGACCCCTCCTATCTATATGTATGCGCTTACAAATAGAGCTCTATCCCTGTGAAACCAACCAGAAAGATTGAAAACCCTGCCTGGAAACTTAAAAAGATTTTATACACTTTCAAACAAAATAAAATCGAACCAAAATGATGAAAAAACTCATTTTCAAAAATAGAGAAATAAAGCCTAGTTATCAAAAGAATTTTATGAAAACTGATAGAAAATACTACTAAAAAACTACTTCATTTTAGCCTGAAAGGGATTTCTTGAAATTGTCTTTAAAACGTGGAATTTTAAAAACTTTTTAAGGTTCATTCAAGAAAACTTCCATTCGTAAAAATTCATTCCATCAAAGTAACGAAAATTGTAACCGCTTACCAGTCTTAAATTTTATTTAGAAAAATAATAAAAACGCGAATTTTTTAAAAAAATGAGCAAAAAGTTGCAAAAAAATGTCAAAAATTAAAAATCTCATGTTTTTCAGAAATTTTTTAAAGAAACTAAATTCCTTTAATATTTTTCCATAGCCAAAAGGCAAAAGCCGTGACTATGCATGTTTTGAAAAGGAGGTATCGCTATGAACAACGATTTCAACAAATTCAAAAAGAAGTTGATGGTCGAACACTTAGTGAAAAGCATTCTCTTTGGTGTTGCAGCGGGCCTTGCTGGTGCAGGTCTTAGCTTGGTCGTCTTCGGATTGACCGGCACAGACTTCATCGCTTGGGTTCACATCTTGATCGGTGTGGTTCTCGCCGCCGCTACATTTGGTTTGCTTTACATCTATAAGAGACCAGATGACAAAAAGATTGCCGCTCGATTGGATAAGGATATGCACCTTCAGGAAAAACTTTCTACGATGGTACAGTTCCAAAATCAGGAATCTCTTCTTATTAATAAGCAGAGAGACGACGCCAATGAAAAGTTAGCGTTCAAGAATCCAAAGCAGGTCCCATTTAAACTTGCGGTCCTCAACATTCCGATTCTTGCTGTTGCGGGTGCCTTATTCGCAGGTTCCTTCTTCTCGCCAGCTGTCGCCAAGGCCTTAGGTATCGTCGATGATCCTACCAAGACCGATTTGGATGGCACTGACTTGAATGAACGTACCGAAGAGATCGCTAAAGACGCCAAGGATGCATTGGAAGAATCCCAGGCTGATGAAGATCTCAAGGAAGAGATGAACGATATCATGGATGAACTTGTCGAAGATTTGGAAGACGACAACGACATCGATTCTCGTACTGAAAAGATTGAAGACGCCAAGTCTGCTGTCGACGAAGCTCTCGATAGAGCGAATTCGAAAGAAGAAATTGGTGAATCTTTATCTGGTAATGCTACTAACGAAGCATTAAAGGACTTAGGCGAAGCCATCCAGAATGGTGACACTGAAGCTGTCTCTGAAGCTCTCAAAGCCTTAGAAGAACAGTTAGCTGCCGCTGAAGGCCAGGAAAAAGTCGATCTCATGAATCAGATTGCTGATGAAATTGAGAAGGCCCTTGCCGAATCTGGTATCTCCGAAGATGATCCTTTATACCAGGCTCTTAAGGACTTAGCCAACGACATGAGAGAAAACGCTGCTGCCTTACAGGAACAGCTCAACTCTGATGAACAGAAAGCGTTAGAAGAAGCCGCTGAACAAGCTCAGCAGGCCGCCGAAGATGCTCAGGCCGCTGCCGAAGCCGCCCAGCAGGCCGCCGAAGAAGCTCAGCAGAATGCTGAAGCCAATCCAAGTGACGCTGCCGCTCAGCAGGCCGCCCAGGATGCTCAGGCTGCTGCCGAAGCTGCTCAACAGGCTGCCCAGGATGCTCAGCAGGCCGCTCAGCAGGCCCAGCAGGCTGCCTCTGAATCCTCTGACAATGCTCAGAAACAGGCCAAAGAAGATTTGGAAGAAGCTGATAAGATGATCAACGAAGAACTCGATCAGCAGAACGCCAATGAAGAAGAGGCTGAACAATTCAAGCAGGCCATGGATGAAATGGTCGATCCAGAGGAAGAAGAAGACGAATTCGACGCTGAAAAAGACGAGAAAGAAAAAGAAGATGAAAAACAGGAAGAACAAGATCAGGAACAGACTGATGACAAACAGGAACAGACTGATGATAAGCAGGAGCAATCCGATGATAAGCAGGAGCAATCCGATGATCAGCAGTCCGGTCAGCAGCAGGGTCAACAGCAGCAGCCTGGTCAGCAGCAGGGTAGCCAATCTGGTCAAGGTCAGGGTGGCACGGGAGCTGGTGCTGGTTCCGGTCAGTTCACCTATGGTTCTAACGATGGTGTCTACACCGAAGACGGTGGTCAGAACCTCACCGATAATAACAACATTGAAGACGGTCAGGCTGGTGCCTTAACCGACGCAAGTGAATCTGGTGATGAATCTGGTGACATCTCCGACTACTTCGACAATCTCTATAATCCGTAATCAAGGCAGATCAATCCGAGAAGAATAATAAATAGGAAAAGAATAAGGAAATTATTAAAATGGAAAACGAACAGTTAATTCAGAATTTTGCAGACTCCGTCGCTAAAATCAAAGGCGAACTTCATAAGGATATCGTCGGTCAGGAAGAAGTCTTAGACGCTGTTATCATCGCTGTTGTCGCTGGTGGTAACGTTCTTCTTGAAGGTGTCCCAGGTACCGGTAAAACCCGTTTGATCAGATCTCTTGGTCAGACCTTAGATTTACCATTCTCTCGTATTCAGTTCACACCAGACTTGATGCCAAACGACGTCACTGGTACCAACATCATCCGTAAGGACGAAAACGGCAACTTAGTCACCACTTTCCAGAAGGGTCCTATCTTCGCTCAGATCGTCTTAGCCGATGAAATCAACCGTGCTACGCCAAAGACTCAGGCCGCTATGTTGGAAGTTATGCAGGAGCACAAGGTTACTGTCTCCGGTGTCACTTATCCAATGGCGGAACCTTTCTTCGTCTTAGCTACGCAGAACCCTGTCGAACAGGATGGTACCTATCCACTTCCAGAAGCTCAGATGGACCGTTTCATGTTCAAGGTCACTATGATTTTCCCATCCACCAAGGAACTTGGTGACATCGTCAACATGACTCAGGGTCATATGGAAGAAAACGCTACTGCTGTCGTCAATGGCGAAACCATTCTCGAAATGAGAAAGTTAGCCCAGGGTGTCCCAGTCATTCCAGAAGTCTTGGAATACGCTATGAGACTTGTTGAAATGACCCATGCTGAACTTGAAGACAACAACTCTGAAACTGCTAAGAAGTATGTCCGTTATGGTGCTTCTCCTCGTGCCGGTCAGGCTTTAATCACTGGTGCCAAGATCAGAGCTTTAATCAATGGTAACTACAATGTTTCCTATGATGATATCGATGCTCTTGCCTATCCAGTCTTAAGACACAGAATCAAGATCAACTACAACGCTATCAACGAAGGCCTTTCTATCGATAAGGTTATTGGTCTCCTTATCAAGGAAAACAGAAAGAACATCTAACATGAAGAATGTGATCGACGAACAATTTCTTCAGCAACTGGAATTATTTGGCCTCTCGGTCAAAGACAATGTCGCCGGTCTTTTTGGTGGAAATCACAAATCTAAAAAGTTTGGTTCTTCCTGTGAATTCGCCGACTATCGAGATTACATCGAAGGCGACGACATTTCAAAAATCGATTGGAACTTGTATGGTAAGTTCGAAAAGATGTATCTCAAGCTCTATCTTGATGAAAGACAGATGCAGACGAGAATCTATATCGACTGCTCCAAATCAATGTCCTATTTCGATAAAGACCAGTACGCTGTAAGATTAGCTACTACATTAAGCTATTTATCCGTCAATGAGATGGATAAGGTCTCTATCTATTGCATTCATGGAAACCAATGCGAAGCCGTCCTTGAAAACATGGTCGGCAGAGACACATACATGAATTCGATCGGTAGACTCAACAAATGCTATTTTGATGGTGACTCTCATCTTTCGGAAGCAATCATCCGTTCCACGGTTGGTTATGGTGATGGTAGAAGTATCATCATCTCCGACTTCCTTACTGATGAGAATTATAACGATGTCATCGACTACCTCAGAGGTAAGAGAAGAGATGTCTTATGCATCCAGGTTCTCGCCGAACAGGAAGTCAACCCAACCCTTCGTGGTAAAACGATCGTTCACGATTCTGAGGATGACAACCACATCTACAAGAACAACATCACTCGTGATGTCTTGAAGGCTTATAAGAAAGCTGTGGATTATGTCACTCATCGTATCGACAACTTCTGCATGTCGAGAGATGCAGACTATGTCACTGCCTTAACCAGCGACTCCATGAAGGAACTCTTCTTCAACAAAATGGTACAAAGGGGGATTATTAAATGAGCTTTCAATATCCTTTTGCGCTCTTCGCCCTCTTGGCCATTCCGGTTCTTATCATTATTTATATTTTAAGAAATCGTTACAAAGAAGAGACCGCTCCATCCACCTACTTATGGGAATTATCTGAAAAGTTCTTAAAGAAAAGAAACCCGCTTCGTAGAATTGAACATCTCTTATCCTTGATCGTTCAGATCCTTGCTATCGCAGGTATGGCTTTTGCTTTAGCTCATCCGCAGTTCACCTTAAAGGAATCGGCGGATAACATCGTCTTCGTGTTAGATAACACGGCTTCGATGCAGATGACCCATGAAGAAAATGGTGATCAGAAGACCAGATTCGAACTGGCCAAAGAAGAAATCTTGAAAGTCGTTGACGAATCCGTCAGCGGTTGTAAGTTTACTCTCATCGCCGCTTCCAACGATAATGACGAAGGTTATGCCCTTGTCTGTTCTGATGTCGCTGATAAGTCCCAGTTTGGTCTTTTCTTGAACAACGTCAAGTTAACCTCCTACACCGGCGATTTGTCCTATGCGCTTAATCAGACCCAGGGTATGTTCTTAAACGGTACTTCTAACGTCTGTTATGTCGCTACCGATAAGGTCTTACCAAACGTCAATTTCGAAGCTGAAAACCTCAATTTGATCGATGTATCTTTTGCGGAAACCAAGGACATCACTGCCGCTGGCAGCAAGTATCCATCCGGTTCTCAGACCTACACCATCGGCGATAAGAAGTATGCCACTTATACGAGCGATCATAATTACGCTTTGACTTCTCTTAGCTTCTCCATTGCCAACAGCGGTATGATGAATATCACCACTGGTATCGTCAACTACAACGATCCAACCCGTGATTTGAAGGTTCGTATCAACTACTATGTTGATGATGTCTATTATGGTTACTATAACGTGACCTACAATAAGTCTGAACAGACGGAGGGTGAAGAGTGGATCTTAGGTGATTCTCATGAATTCACTATTCCGCTTGAAGCCAAGGATGGCGATGACTTCCTTCTTGCCAAGAAGGTCAAAGCTGAAATCGTCAACGAGGACTGCTTGAAAGACGATAACACCTTTGTCGCTTTCGACTATGATGTTGTCACTTCCACCAACGTCCTTGTCATCTCCAATACTCCTTTATATCTCAACGCCATGTTCAAGAGTATCGATGATGTCGCCTTGACGGTTGTCTCTTCTTCCTCTTACACCAGCAATTATAGCAGATATACCGGTTATGACCTTTATGTCATCGACGGTATCAACTTGACGGAAGAAGTCTATCCAAAAGATGGTGCGGTCTGGCTTTTAGACCAGGACGATCCACTTCCAGGGGCCGGTTATACGTTTGTCTCCACCGAAGTCTTCGATGAAGAAGAAGCGACTGCCGGTAACTATGGTTTCCGTCCAACCTATGCCAACAACACCGACGATATGCTCTATAACCAGCTTGTCAACAACATCCCACAGAACCAGTTGACCTTGTATAGCTATCAGAAATATAACCTCACCACTGACTACACCACGCTTGTTTCTTATACCACTGATACCGGTTCTACCTATCCGATCATCTTCGCTGGCAAGAACAATTACGACCAGAGACAAGTCGTCTTCGGCTTCCGTCTCTCCAACTCCAATTTACCACTTCTCTATGACTTCATGGCCTGGACGAAGAACATCATCAGTTACACCGATCCTGTCTTGATGAGCCAGTTCAATTACGAAGTCAAAGATACTGCTGTTATCAACTATACCGATGATGTTGCGACCATGGTCATCACCACGCCAAGCGGCAAGAAAGAGAACTTCAAGCACGGTTCTGCTGATTCTCAGTCTTATGTCCTTGAAGAAGTCGGTGGCTATGAAGTCAAGATCAACTATCAGGATAACAGTTACGAGACTCTCTATCTCTTCAGTGCCTATTCCAGAAAGGAGGAGAATCCAGTCCTTGTAGATACAGACGCAGCTTATGTCTTAGAAACTAGTTCCAACACCAAGAAAGGTGATGGTTTATTCGATAACATCTTACCAGTTGTTATTGTTGCGGCTGTACTCTTTGCGGCAGACTGGATCATGTATGCCCATGAACAATTCTGATCCAATCAAAATTGAAAATCCTTGGCTCTTATTTGTAGCCTTAGGATTGGTCATCGTGACCATTATCGGCTTCTTCCTTCTTCCAAAGCAGAAGAGAAGCAGACCGAAAAATTTGATTTCTTTAGGCCTCCATGTCGTCATCTCTTGCACCTTGGCCTTGGCCTTTGCCAACATTCAGTTCTTAAGCACCAGCAGCGACGTTGAAGTCTATGTCGTTGCTGACTGCTCCGATTCCCAGAAGTACAGCGTAGAAACGATGGACACGCTTGTGAAAGACGTCTATACCAAGGCGCAGAAGAACTCGACCAAAGTCGGTCTTGTCGCCTTTGCTGCCAACGGCAATCAGCTCACGCTTGCCAAACCTGGTGAAATCACCAATTTCGATAAGATTCCATCTCTTGCCACTGTCTATGAGAATGAAAGTTTTGATACTTCCACTTCTAACTTAGCCAGTGCGATGGATTATACTTCTGCTCTTTACACCGAAACGGCCTTAAAGAGAATGATCATCATCTCCGATGGTCTTGAGACTGATGGCGATGCCGTCAAAGCCGTCCAGAAGTTAAATGAAAACAACATTCAGTTGGATACCATTGCTGTTGATGATCCAGTGGAAGACGAATTTGCCATCACCGGTGTCGACTATGTCGATCACGGCTTTGTCAATCGTGAAACCACGGTCACCCTTGCCATCCGTTCTCGTAAAGAAGCCAATATCAAGGTTTCTATCATGAGAGATGGTGAAGTTGTCAACGGCGGTGGTGCTGGTGCCGAAATCACGGTTGCCCGTGGTATCAACACCTATTCCTACACCTTGACTGCTCAAGAAGCTGCGACCTATAACTACACTGCCAAGATCAGCGGTGTCAGCGGCTCTTCTGACTCTTATAGCCAGAACAACCAGCTCAGCTTCACTCAGGATTTCACCGATGTCTTAAATGTCTTATTCGTCGGCGAAGTCTCCAGTGATGGTACCGCCTTTAAGAACTTGGAATTATACACTTCCAACACCGGTATTGATGAAAGCAAGACCACCATTGATACCTACGCTTACGACAATCCAAATCTTCCTTATGAGCTTACCGATCTCATCAAGTATGATGAAATCGTTCTCTCTAACGTCAACCTCGGTGACGACGATGCCATGGCTCATGGCAAAGAATTTGCCACCAACTTGGAAACGGCTATCCGCGTCCACGGCAAATCTCTTATCACCTTAGGTGCCACGCACTCTGGCGATTCTAATATTGACTATGTCAAGAATTACAACGCCATGTTACCAATTCAGTTTGACTCTGATGATCCGAAGGCTTTGATCTTCTTGATCGACGTCTCTGGTTCCATGTCTACCAATGACCGTATCACCAAGGCCAAAAACGGCGCCATCGCCTGTTTGGACGTCTTGAATGAAAAGGACTACTTCGGTGTTGTCACCTTCTCTGATACCACCAAGCTCGTCCAGTCCTTGACCTCCGTCAAGAACAAAGCGGCCATTATCAGAAATATCAAGAAGCTCACCACCGAAGGCGGTACCACCATGGGTCCAGCCTTAAAGGAATGCGGTAAGCAGTTAGCCAACTTTGAAGGCGACTACAAGTATCTTGTCACCCTCTCTGATGGTGAACCATTCGATAGTGAATCCGAATTGAAGAAGATTGTCTTATCCTTGTCTAACCAGGGTATCACTTCTTCTTTCATCAACATCGAAAACACCGATTCTACGGCTGTCAGCTTGCTCAAGAAGCTTGCCAACTACGGCGGTGGTATGTACAAGTATGTCAAGACCGCTTCTGCCTTAGGCGCAGCCATGAAGGAAATGGTCATCGGTGAAATCAACCTCACCAAGATCGAACCTGAAGTTGGTGAATCCTTCCCAATTCAGTATTCCATCAAGACTAAGAACGATCCTGTCTTGAACAATGTCGGTACGTTAAACGATATCTATGGTCTGTATTACTGTCGTACAAAACTGGCGGCCAATACGGTGCTATACATCAACTACACACACGTGTCAGATGAGGAGGAGGGTGGTACATCAACCATCATTCCAATACCTCTATACGCCTACTGGAGTTATGGTAATGGTAAAGTTGCTTCCTTTACTTCTGACTTCTATGGCGATTGGACCTATAGCTTCATGAATGACAACGGTAAGCAGTTGCTTAAGAATTCCGCTTACAACACGCTTCCTGAGAGAAATTCTGACCACATCTTGACCCTTGACTATGTCAACAATGGTGTCACTTCTACCTTGAACGCTTCGCCAAACAACGGCGATAAGACGGGTATTGTCAAAGCCACTGTCACCTATCTTGGTACTGAGGGTGTCGCCGCCGATGCTGATCCATACAAAGATCAGATCAACGTCGCTCGTGAACCTCTCTACTTAGCTTATGATGGCGCTTATTATTCTGGTGAAATCGATACTGGTATCCAGGGTGGTAAGTTCAACATCAAGTTGGACTACTACAGTGACGATCAGTGGGATAACGTCGATGGCGTTATCACCATCAAGGATAATGCCGAGGCGGTAGACAGTGTGGAAACACCTCTCTACTTCGACTATTCCAAGGAATATGATGTCTTCAATAACGATGCCAACAATGTCTTATACTCCATGTCTAAGGCAGCCAACAATGGCACCTATTCTCAGAATGAAGTCAACTACAATGTCTCCACGGATGAAACCAGTCAATCCACCTATAATTCCACTATGATGTTCTTCTTGTTATTGTCTGTCGGTCTCTTCTTAGTTGATATCTTCGTTCGTAAGTCTGAATTCATCAAGAAGAAGAAAGTCGCCGACGCTGGCGCGATCTCTTCTCCAGCTAACTAGTCATGATCTCCTGGCCTCTGGTCAGGAGATTTTAATTGCTATCAACAAGTGGTATGACGTGCTTTTGATTTACAAAAATGCTTACGTTCTGCAGTATAATAGTTGTTATGAATCCACTTTTATTTCCGGAACTTTCCAGCGATGTAGAAGGACATGTCTATCAGGATAGACTCTATCTTTTTGGTTCCAGGGATGCTGTTGAGGGAAGTAAGTTTTGCCAAGAAGATTATCATTTTGCTTCTGCTGCTTTAGATGACTTAGAACACTTTTCCTCAATTCTTTCTTATCAAAAGAAAGATGATCCCTCCAACAAAGAGGAGCTCTTATCCCTTTGGGCGCCTGATGTGGTCAAGATAGATGAGGATTATCTCCTCTTCTATTGTCTTGCTAACTATCCAAGATTAGGGGTTGCGAAAAGTAAAAAACCCCAAGGACCATATACCTTTATCGGTTATGTAAGACATCAGGATGGGTCTTATTATGGTAAGGGATATGATGAACTTCCTTTT
>Ga0326512_10002780_pt1 | contig 12927 bp, 18 predicted proteins | sample 1_2617_0518_D_FD_203652 | JGI IMG/M metagenome (GOLD analysis project Ga0326512, IMG submission 203652) | Bovine rumen microbial communities from UC Davis, California, United States - 1_2617_0518 | ecosystem: Host-associated > Mammals > Digestive system > Stomach > Rumen | place: USA... | reverse complement strand
CAAAACAATAACTAGCACGCCAAAAACACGCCAATTTAGAGCATAAAAGAAATCCAAACTACTGATAATCAGCGGTTTGGATTTTCTTTCAGTCGGGATTACTGACCTCGACAATAAAAACAATGGCGCAACCAAACATAAAAAAGATAAGAACACAATTTGCTGTATATCAGTAGTTTATTATATTAAATTGCGTTAATAAGTTGCACATATAAAAAACTATTTGTACCTTTGTTGCGTAAAAACTTGGCTAAAAATTTGGCTGACGCAACAAACAACTTAGTAAGGTATGACAAAAGAAGAAATGGATGATTTGCATGAGAAGATTAAGGAAGGTCTTAGACTTTCAGAAATCCGTATGTATAAAGAAAAGGCACTTCGAGGTGAATACGTTGTAATTGCAAGTGACGATGGTGTTATTCGTAGAATACCTGCCCAACAAGTTATTGATGAACATCCTGAAGATTTTATAGAATAATTATGGCATCACATAAATACGTTCAAAGAAGGTACAGAGAAGGTAAAGTCGTTGCATATATGTATAAGAACGGCTCAGTAATGAGGTATAAGCTCCTAAAGATTGAAAAGAAGTGGCTTACTACTACTTTACAAGTTAAAGCAGACTACCCATTAAGAAATGCAGAGGAACTCAACAAGGAAATGGATGCTTTAGAAGAACTTGTTGACAAGACCATCACAGAACTTCTGCATGACAACCCCAAGTTATATATCACTTGTGCCGTCATTGACAAAGCTATTGCTGATAACGAAAAGAAAGAAAAAGAAAAGGCAGAAGAGAGCGATAAGCAATTACTGCTATATGATTTCAAGCTATTCAACAAACGAAAGAAGGAAGCACTTATTAAGAAGGATATAGAAAGGGGGTTAAATCGTAAGACTCCGCCAACCATCAAAGACTATATAAGTGCTTGTAATGCCATCGAAGATTTTGAGCATGATTATAATTGCACACTAAGACTTAATGACATCGACGAGGATTTCTTGGATGACTTCAAGGATTTTTTAGCAGAAGAGCATGTAAACACGAAGGAATACACATACAAATGTAAAGGTGGTATGGTAAACAAAACTATAAACAAACGTTTGGAATGTTTGTCTGCATTTGTACGTTCGTTCTATAAAGACATAGAGAAAGCTCAGTCCATTTTTGAATCAAGGATTTTGCGAAATGATAGGAACAAAGAAATTATTCGTCTTGATAAAGAAGAACTAAGAGACCTATATAACAGAGAACTTAAAGACAACAGTAAGAATATGATACGTGATTATTTCGTATTCCTTTGTCTAACAGGGTTACGATTTGGCGATTTTGTCTCTATTAGTAAAGACAACTTTGTTATGGGTAAGGATGGGCTTGTCACTCTATCACTTTACACTCAAAAAACAAATATCAGAATAGAAGTTAAACTTACTAAGCAAGCCAAAGAGATAGCAGAACGCTACGACTATAAGTTTAATGGTTACACTAATCAGGCATTCAATAGGGCTATAAAAGAACTATTAAAGGATGAAGAGCTGTTTGAAGATGAAATAGTGACGTATAGAGAAGTCCTTAATCAGAAGCCTCAGCCAATCAAAATGCCAAGAAGAGAAAAGATAACTGCTCATACCGCAAGACGTACATTCATCTCAATGATGATTGAAAACGGAGTTCAACCTATTCATGTAATGCACATGGTAGGACACACCAAAATGTCAACACTACAAATATATATCGATAGGTTCTCACCAAAAGCAGAAAATGAAATCAGTGTTTTAGAGTTCTGAGATAAGGAGAGGTAGGAATATCCCTACCTCATTATATCCCTCACTAAAATCCATGAACTAAATTCATCCTGCAGCAAGGTCTGTATGCAAAAAATTCCGTAGGTAAATTTACAGATATTATGAGAATGGCTTCATTCAGAACCTATTTCAAGTTTGACTGTAGGGAGTAAATGATGTTTATTATATTGTTTTTCAATGATGGATTTCAGTTCCTTCACATCTACAGCCTCATTCTCCTTAACATCGAACACAATTAAAGCATCATGCAAATTAACCACCTTCCAACCCTTACGCCAACATTCTTCAATGATGGGCTTGAATAAGATGCTTTCATCATTCATCATCAAGTGTGGCAGTTTATCCTCTGTCTCAATCTTTAACTCGTGTATTACCTTCCAAACATTTGGGTACTTCTTCATAAATGCCTTGCAGAACTTACTAACAAATGGGTCATCAATATGAGAATAGAAAACCTGAGAAAACACTTTTTTCTTCACTTCACTACGTTCAATGTTACCAAACTCACCGATAAAATCATCGTAAAACTTTCCATGTTGAGTTTTTGCAATGTATTCGATTACGTCTATCGGAATATCATCGAATTCTAAGTTATTGATTTTCAGCATTTCCAAAAGATATTCCCCATCATAATGATATAATATATTACTATACATAAATAATAATAAATCATAATCAATATTATAATATTTAATAAGATAATAATTTAATAATAATGGGTGAGAGTTGGCAATATCCAACTCGAACCTAATATTATAATACTCTCGCAGCTCCCTTGGGAGCGAGGTTATGAAATGATAGATACGTCCTTGTTCATCAATGCTATATATTCCCATCTTATTAGAACTGAACTCATCAACGCAAGCCTTATAGTAATGGTACTTATGTTCAGATTTATTAGTAAGATTTTCGATGATATACTTCTGCGCCTCCTCTTTGTCGGTAAGACATAAACATCTTAAACACTCGTTATAATATTCGGTGAACTTGTTAACCTCATACTTTGGGGTTGCAGATTTTCTTTTTCTCTCGTCTGCTACAACTCCCATCCACTTTAAGAACCTCTTATTAGTGGTCGTTCTATAGCCAATGTTCCAATCCAACAAACAGATTGTAGTCGAATGCTTGTGGGGAACATAATCGCCCAAGCTGATGATTGCAAGCCTGCTAAGTGTCGATACCATATCAGCGAAATGGTCATAGAAGATGTGGTCTCTGTAGAACTTTGCATTGAGGTAACAGATACCATCCTTATGATACTTGCATTTTGTAATAATCAAATGTAGCAAATACTGATACTTATGTTTAAGGATAATCTTTGATGGTGTTGGTTTACCTTCAAAATCGCAATGAAATGCGATGTGCATATCCACGATGTAATCTACATCAACGTTAGTAAGATATGCGAGTGAAATAGTTTTTGTTTTTCTCATTTTATTACGTGTTTTTATTCAAATATACAAATAATTATTCAAATACGAAAGCAAAACCACAACTTTTTGAATATTTATTAAAGAATGAACTCAGTTCATAGAGTCAAATAATAAATATAACAATGTATATGGATAATATAGCAAACATACAGCAACGCCCATCAAGAGAGGGACAGAATAACCCAATGTGGGGGAGGAAACAAAGTGATGAGGCTCGTAGAAAGCAGAGTGAAGCTGCCAAAAGACGTGCAGCAGACTACAAGAAATGGCGAGATAGCCAAGAACACGTATCAATGGAGGACTTTTTGAAGGGTGAGGGCTTCAAAAGACGTGTTTCTGAGATACTACGTGAGGAATTAATGAGAGTAGCAAACAAGAGAGTGGAAATCCCACTTTTTTGAAGATTTCCGCACCGGTATTTGGGGTGTTTTAGAAGTAATAACTTCTGAAACGCCCTATTTATCGTAGGTAGGAACGGTTACTTATCTATCGCTTCGATACAAATTTATTGTTCTCAAAAACTACTCTGATTGTTTTCTGATGCCCCTATTCCCTGCTTTACTGAGTAGTACACCCTTTCTAATGATACACTTCTTATTCTTATAGGGATGCTCATTAGAGAGCCCATAGTTACGAAGTGAGGAATAAGCTATACCAAGTTCTTCACTTGTGTAATACTCAAACATATTGGCAACACTACCAAAGTAACGATGTTCGTCAGTTTCTATCAACTGCAGGTGTATAACAGTTCTTTCTCTTTCCATAATCTTTTATTTTTGGTGCAAAGATAACGAAATTATGACAAATACCAAATAAAAGTCATAATTTTAACTTGATTTAACCGCAAAAAGTTGCATATATCAAATAAATGTCGTACCTTTGTATCGTGATTAGTAAACAATATGTGTAACTTCAAAATTCATTTGACAATGATACAAGCATTAGCAATCAGCAGTACAACAGTAGTAAGGGCATCAGTTATCGCACAGCGTACCCATAGTGAGGAAATTGGTCTTATCAAGGCTATGATGATTGAACAGCTGAAAGAGAAACTTGCCAATGGGATAGCACATTTCATCTTCATCAAGAAAGATGGCACACCAAGAGAAATGTTTGCAACTACGAATAGAGCATTAGTAAGTAAGCACATCGTAGGCACAGGCGTTAGCCGTGAACTCTATAAGACAACAGCTGTTTTTGATGTAGAAAGTGGTTCATGGAAAAGTTTCAGATGGGAGTCGATAGTAAAAGTGTTCTAAGAACTGACCTCATAGAATATGGTAAGGGAGCAATTTAGCTCCCTCTTTCCGTGTATTGTGACAAATAATAAATAAAAGTCACAATTTTAACCGAGTTTAACCTTAAAAAGTTGCATATATCAAATAAATGTCGTATCTTTGCATTGTAAATAAAAGATAAGGTAATAACAATTAGAAATATCAAAAATATGGCAACAACAGCAAACAGAATCCAAGAAGCGCTTTCAATCCTCAAAGGTCACGATTGGTATTGGTGTATGAGCGATAACAACAGTGCATACGGTTACGCATATAGCAGTATGAGAGCATTTGTTGAGTTGGTGGCAACAATCGAGGACAGTACCATCGTCAAGGCTCTGAGAGACCTTTGGATTGCAACCTATGAGTACGTTCGTGCTACAAGGTTTGGCAGCAATGATGAGGCTAAGGCTCAGTTCACAGCAAAAGAAACAGAACTGATGTCGATTATCACGCCATCTTACGCAATAGCAGCATAAATAGAAGTTTAACAATATAATCAATCAGTTATATAATATGGAAATGGCAAAGTACATAATGAGCATTCTAAGAACTCAGCTAATGATTATGTGGTCATGGGGAACTTCTAACTTCATGGCACTACCAAACAATGAAGGGTTAATCTTCCACGTTCAAGGCTACAAGTTCAAGGGATGGGTAAAAGTGGTGTATGATGAAGAAGCCGACTTGTTCAACATTCATTATCTGACAAACAAGATGCAAGAAGTGAAAGAACAGCAAGGCATCTACTTTGATATGTTAGTCGAGACCATTGACAGCACAGTTGAGAAGTGTACCAATTACGAGCAGAGAGTTAAGCAACAATATGCACTTGTGTAAGCAAAATATGGAGTGTAATCAAAATAATCAATTAATTTAGAGATTAACAAGTGTATATATATAATTAAGGTGTAGTTACATTTATCAAAGATTAATATGAAAACAGCAGTTATCTACAGCAGAACAAGTTCAAGCGGCTACCAAGTCAACCGCCAAGACACATCGAGACAGATTGCAGACCTTCAAGCCTACGCAGAATGTTCACATGTGAAGGTGGTGAGAATATTTGAAGAACATATTAGCGGAGCCAAAAAGAACACAGAACGTGAAGTTCTAAATGAGTGCATTAAGTTTGCTGAGGCTAACGGAAGGCTCATTTTGGTAAATGAGGGCAGCAGAGTTGGTCGCTCGACTTGGGAAGTATTAGAGACTATAAAGACGTGTATTGACAAGGGTATTGACATCTATCTTCAAAAGGAGAATATCCATACCTTACGTAGCGATGGCACAACAGACCCTATGATGTGCGTGTACATTAGTTGTCTGAGTATGGCAAATGAATTTGAGCGTGAGAATATAAAATACCGCCTCAACTCAGGCAGAGCGCAGTACATTCGCAATGGTGGTAAGTTGGGACGCAAGAAAGGTAGTGTTAAGACTACAGAGCAGAAAGAGTGCCAATATAAAGAGGTGCTTGCATATCTTCGTAAAGGTTACTCTGTTAGAATTACAGCCAAGCTAACCAATGTGAGTACCTCTACAGTACAACGACTAAAAACAGAGTTTTCGATATATTGAGTAATAATGATGCGCAGACACATCATTATTGCTTATTATAGACAAACAATTCTTTTAGCTTACAATTCTGTTGCACATTATTCCGGGTTTGTGCAAAAATACGTTTTTTTTATTATTTTTGGTTTGTTTTTTGAAATTATAATTGTATCTTTGCATTCAAATTAAAACAAAATGCGTATGACATAAAATGTATTAAGACATTATAGATAAGAAGTGTCCGCTTATATTCTTGCTTCTGAAAATCGGCAAAATTTAAGAAGCTGTCAAGAGTAAAAGTTGAGATGCTCACGTGTTTCACGTGGGCTTTTACTCATATATGACAGCATAGGTGTTTGCCGATACCTCAGAAGCGTAGATGAAGTGAAAAGTCCACGCTTTCTTTTTCTGTCACATTTCTAAACGTTATTGGACTAACAAAAGAGTCAAATTCAAAATTAAATAATTATGCCTAAGATTACAAATATTACATCCGACGAACGTGAGCAAGCCATTTATACAATTGGCAAGTTAGGTGAAGAAGTGACAGATGAACGCATTGAGTACTACGTTCAACTACGCAGGAATACAGTAAAACATCAAGAAGAAAAAGCAAGCAAAGAAGCTGTTAATCAAATCTCAGAACAGACTAAAGAATTTGCGAGGAAGGTTTTATCTTATATGGGAAGGAGCAAGTCTGATAGACAGATATTTGTATATTCGAGAAAACATGAAGAGACATTAAGTTATATTAAAGAAAACAAGCTCGATATTGACTATACTCCTTCTATATTTGGGGAAGCAATACGATATATGGAAGGTCAAAAGTCAACAACTATTCATCATTTGACAGCCGAAGACCTTGCTAATTGTTTAAAAGACAAAGAGGAGGAGCTCATTAATAACAGGAATAAAAGGGAGGAAATTCAGAAAGAATGGCGGTCTAATACAAAGAAAGAGGGAAATGAAGATGTAGTAAAAAAGGCAATTCGACTCGCAAAGATTGCTTTTTGGCTCGGTGTTATTCTCGTTATATTACCCTTCTTTATCACAGGATTTGGATTTGGATGGTTTTGGTATCTTATTATAATTGGAGTCGCTTTCTTTTCTTTTCTATTATTGGGAGTTACCGGTAAAGATAAGGGGGATTATTCCTATGTTAAAACAGTGTTTATTGGTTTTTGTGTTTTGGGCTGTTTTATGTTTCTATGGGGACCACTAAACCCAAATTACGAAAGAAGTAGCGGAAGTTGGTCTTCTTCCTCAGGCTCCGGGCCCGATATGAGGCAACTTGTAGAAAGGGCATCTCGTGAAACAGGGTATGGGAAGCATGAAATCTATATTAATAATATTGTATTTGTTCACGATAATCCTCCCACATACGAATTCGATATTCATGGCCCTTATGGTCTAACCCATAAAGGAAGGTGTTCGCTTAGTTCACAAGGGAATGTTCGTGGTTTCAGTGTAACTGAATAATGAACGTCTTTATTAGAAATGTCTTCAATTAATAAGTGGTTCAATGACCTTGGGAACAAGTATCTAAACAGGACGGACATTATTCTAATCTGTAAAGTGATGTTCGTCCTACAGATTTGTTTAACATTCATTGTTTTTAGGGCGATGCGAATCAATGGCCTATTAGGCTCATTGGCAGAACTTATATGGACACTATCTTTATCAGGAAGACTACTCCAACTTATCCAAGATACAGGCTTGTCTGCTCTGTTTTTAGGGCTTATGACTTCCGCATACAAAAAGGGGTATAAAGTACCCTCAATAGGTTATCTGATAATTATTATGTTTTGTATGGGAGTCCTGACATTTGTGGTAAACAGCACAGGAGGCCAAAGGGGTGCGTTTTTCTTCTTATCGTCCATTGTTACATCTGTGCTTCAAGTTGTTGTTGGCTATAGTTTACAAAAAACAGCATTTGCAAGGTTGGGAAAGTTTATCATAGCGTTCCCAATAGTATTTTTCCTCAGTATGTTTTTACTACCTCCTTATGCTGCAATGGTCTTAGCGATAATAAATGGCACAGCCCTTGTATATGCTTTCTATAGACATCTTCCACAATATTACAAATAGTATGTATTAATAAAAATTTAACGATATGAAAAAAATAATTTTATCAATTGCAGTAGTCTCCGTAGGATTGGTTTCCTGCGAAAAAGGTATCATAGCTTTAGGAGATTGTCCTCAAAAGATGGATGACCTCAATGTTGAATTATCTCAGAATGAAGATTATGAGCAAACAATTAGAATCACAAAAGATGGAGAGCTTTTACAAGAATTAAAAGGGGACACCTATTATCAAGGCTCACCTATGGTGTTTGAGGATTCTATGGTTTATTATATAGATGCGAATTTTGATGGATATACAGATATATATATAGGAACAGGAGAAGATAGGACTTCCAATTCTATATTATTATGGAATTCAGACAAGAATATTTTTGAGAAATATGGCAAAGACGATGAACTATCTTTCATGAATCCATATTTTAGCCCGTCTGAAAAAGCAATATATACATGTGGTGGCAATGGCTTTTATGATTTTGGGTATTCAAAATATATTTGGAAAGACGGGAAGTTGATTAAAGAAGAAATACTTGATGAAATCCTTTTCCGTGAAGGATTTGATTTTGATTCTTATAATGAATTCACGGACTACAAGAGAACCAAGAAATACACTCTCTTTGATTCTAACTATAAGCCCATCACTGAAACAGATAATTATGATGAATTGCCTAATAAATGGAAAGAAATTGTAATGAGAGAATCTGCTTTGCGTAGTGAAGATTTTGGCGATTATCGGTCTATAGAAAGATTAAGAGAACAGGAGGCAATAAATAAAGATGAAAAAATAAAGGAACAACTTATTGAAAGAATAAATGAAAGATTTGGAAGAGAAGTAATGACACTTACAAGTAGGATAGAAAAATTAGAGAAGCAACCTGATGGGACATATACAGCAGAATTTACTGATTATGGCGAATACGAGCACATTGTCTATACTCTATATAATATTGATGTAGACAAATATGGTGTTCTGCAAGATTGTGGTTGGAAAATGAAGACTGTTATACCAACCGATAAAAAACCTGAGGGTACAATGGATGTTGAGGAAGCAGTTAGAAGAAATATCGGAGCTGTAGGTAGAATAAATAAGTAAATCCATCTTTTATTATGGGCCTTGTCCCAATGGGATGAGGCTTTTTCTTGTGTAAATACGACATAGATGTATGTGGGGTGGGAACTGTCCTACCCCATCATCTTTTCAAACTCAGCGATTTCCTTATCAAGCTGTGCTTGCTCTGTCTCGTACTTCTTCTTTAGTTGCTCTCGTTGCAGTTTAAGACGTTCAAGATGTTTGCGGTTGTTATCCTCAACAAGTTTAACGCACTTGTCACAGTAGCCCTCCAACATATCACTGAAAGACTTGATTTCCTTCTCATCAGTCCACAGTCTGTTGTCTATGCAATCAAGACCATCAAGTATGGTACGGTACTTAGTTGCAAGGTCAAGTAGCAATTGTTTCTCTTGCTTGTGTTTATCAGAAAGCAACCTGAGGTATCTACGCACTTTGATATATTGAGCATCAAGGTTAGATGTCTCTAAAACTATCTTCTTTTGGCCATCAGTAAGTTTCACTATTGATGTATCAATGATTTTCCTCTTATCTTCACTTGCTAATTTCTTACTCATAATCAACGTTTAGAAGTGTGCGCCCCTAACTCAGCGCACGGTTAAACTTGTTCACAGCAACGTTAGGAAATCGCTGCTCTACAGATTTCATCATACCATCTTTATTAGATTCTCAATAGTCTTTATATGAATCAGTCTATTATCTCTATTGTTTGTAGTGAGCAATTCTTTCCAATCTTTACTACTCTTTTGGCATTCACGAATTTGATTGATAACATCATCCACACAATCATAATTTACCCCTAACAGCCATGCAATGACACTTCTTTTTAATTCAGAACTATTTTCAACCCCATACACATTCTCCAAAGTTGCCATTTTATCTATTTCCTTGAAATTGTTATTAGTACAGAGGTTTTCAATTACAACTTCCATGAACTTAGAAGGTTGGTATTCGCCTGAAGCAATAATGTCGTTGAGTTCATTAAGAACACCTTCAATACAATCAAACACTTTAACCCTTGGCAAATCTCTCTCTCTATCACTGAATGGGGGTGCACCATTCATATTATAATACTCCAATAGCCACATTACTTTATTAACCTCAAATTCTAATGCTTTCATTGGACAAAAGCGTGACACCATTAACCCAATTCTAAGGTTTTTAGGAAACTGAGTATTAATTGTTCCTCTTGAAATAACGCCTTTTTTTTTTATCATCATCTGTCAGTGGGGTGGTCTTACGAATTTGAGATTCCTTATAAAACTCAGATTGCCACCACATGGATACAAAATTCTTTACCATATTTTTGTTTTTTCAATTTAAGTGTGCGCCCCTAACTCAGCGCACGGTTTAACTTGTTCACAGCAACGTTAGGAAATCGCCGTTAAATAACTATGAAATTGCCAATTTTTATCTTTTCTTTGTTATGAAGAAAACATTTCTGTTACAACCCAAATTCTGAGGGTGCAACAAGAATTCCCTTCCATCTATTATCATTTTTTGGCACTCAACAGGAACCTCGCCGCTGTTTGAGCAAATACACCAACCAATTTGGAAACCACTATCAGTGGTGACACAATGAGGTTCATCAATGTTTGTTTTCTCACCATTTTCAAGAATAATTACACACATCTTTCTAATGTCACTTCTACTCGTTTTTACAAACAGGTTTCCCTTTTCTTCTTTCATAACCAACCTTGCTAATTCCAAACAATTATTTACCTTGTATACATTACAGCCGTTTATTTGACCAATTATATTAATACTATTCATATATTTACCCATGCCTTTGGGATTTATTTTGGCATCAAGCACGCCGATTTATAATTAATGTTTACTTTTTGAATTGGCTACATATAGCTCTATGTCATTCTGAGCGATAAGATACTTATTCTTACCCGTACCCTTTTTGAAGGGTAGTCTACCTTCATTGCAAGCCTTTCTAATGGCTTGTTGTGAGATACTGTAGATGCTCTGTATCTCAGGTATCGTCAAATACTCTAATGACGTGGCGGACTTCTTTTGAACATTTCCTTCATAACCCTTTTCACTTTTATTTATGCTCCTTGCAAGGTCATCTATTACCTTATTAATATATTCAAAGTCATTGCGCATATTGAATACAACTTCTGCCACGTTGAGGGTGCTGTCAATGCTATTTAAAGCACTGTAGCATGCCATCTTAATATTGGTGGCATTCAATTCTGACTTATTGTTTAGATAGTCAGTGAAGAACTGTGTAAGGTTGTATTCTCTATTAATCATATTATTTTATTTTCGTATGATTTATCAATCTTGTTGCAAAGGTAGTAAAAAAAATATTAATAAAACAATTGGATTTGGATTGGACTATCCATAAAAAATCCAAGTTAAATAATCCAAAATCTTCTTTGTTCCATATTATTTTTATATCTTTGCAAAATAATTCTAATCATTTGTCAATTATGGAGTATAAAAACATTACAGATTCTGATTTTATTCCCAAAGAATACTGTTATTTGGAAACGTATAAGGACTTATACCAAATAGCTTATAGTGTGGTGTATAAGACCCCAAGTTATGAAAGAGTACATGACACAATAGTCCTTATGGCTAAACAAACCAAATCTATTTTGTCGTTAAAGGCAAAACTATACTTATGGGAAAAGGAGCTAAGCAAAATCGTTAATCAACTAAAATCATATCAGAAGAAGAATGCTCATGTTGAGGTCGTGGTGCCCATAACAACGTATTATGAAAGTTTAGAATTAACGTTGTCCATTTACGAGTATTCAAAAGTAATCATTCAAGAATTGCAGAAGGATGTGGCTTTACTTGATGCTGAACCAACGAATGAAACGAAAGCAATTCCTTCAATATACTCCCTTTTTACTGACTACATTATCGATTTTCAAGAGTGTTTCCAAGAGATGTCATATATTAACGAAGATGGATTAGTGGTGGGGGAAACGATAGGAGATTGTTATGAGATTATCTTCGACGAATTATATAGGAGGAATTTAAGAGACGAAAAAGAGTTGGAGAAATATGGACTTTTCAAACTCATACCTGACCTTCCGCCTTTTACAGCATCAGAGAAGTATTATAATGATAATTTGTTTATGGAACTATTCATATCGAAAGAAGAACATGCAAACATTAACGAATTGAATGATAGCATCCCAATACTGAACAAAGAAGAAGCAAAAGCAGAAGATAACAAAAAAACAAGATGTGGAGTTCTGTATTATCTACTAAAAGATAAAGTTGAAGATGATTTTACTCTATCAGCCATAATTAATTATTGCTGCAACATTATCTATAATAAAAAGATAAGGCAAAAAAATAACAATTCAATCGACAAGTATATAAGACTCTACAAGAAAAGAGACTTAGAACAAAACAGATTTGATAGCTACGATTTGCTGCCAACCGTAATAGATGATATAAAAGAAATCATTAATGAATATGATTTAGAGATACCTAATGGATTATAAAGGATATGATAACACACAACTTTCAACGCAACCAAAACAGCCAAAAACAGGGTCTGCTTGGCTAAATATTTGGCTAAAAGAAAAGAATCCAACTGAAAATCAATCAGTTAGATTCTTTTTCTGTCGGGATTACTGGACTCGAACCAGCGACCTCGCGCCCCCCAGACGTGTGCGCTACCAACTGCGCTAAATCCCGATCATTTAAGCTTAGCACCGACCCTTGTTTGTCG
>Ga0326512_10002779_pt1 | contig 12930 bp, 11 predicted proteins | sample 1_2617_0518_D_FD_203652 | JGI IMG/M metagenome (GOLD analysis project Ga0326512, IMG submission 203652) | Bovine rumen microbial communities from UC Davis, California, United States - 1_2617_0518 | ecosystem: Host-associated > Mammals > Digestive system > Stomach > Rumen | place: USA... | reverse complement strand
TTGGAATTATCAAAAGACATAAAACACAAACAAGTGTGTTATCGTGCGTTACCAATTAAAGAATTTGTAATTGACCAAAACGAACGCGGGTTTGTCGATACGTTTTATCGTACTGTTAAATTTACATATCGGAATTTGAAACAAAGATTTCCAAAATATGTTCCGCAAAAAGTCAAAGAACAAGTTTATCAGGACAATCCATATGCTTGGTTGGACGAAAGTATGGAATTGTTACATGTTGTTGAACCTTCGTTAACAAAACCAAACAAATTCGACTCGGTTTATATTGATATGACTTCTCGTGAAATTATACAAAAGACCGAAGAATCATATTGTAAATATATTGCGGGACGTGCAGCAACGTTCTCAAACACAAATGACCCGTATGGTTTTTCGCCGGTTATGTCAATTTTGCCATCTGTGAAAAACTTGAATGCGGTTGCGTTCGATTTAATTAAAGCAACTCATCATGCGTCTCGTTTGGATTTGTTGGCGGCTGATGACATTGTAAATCCGCGCAATTATCAGGATGTTACATCTATTATTAATGGCGGTATGGATTCCGAAGGACGTCCGCAAGTGTCTGTATTGACGCAACGCGATATGCCGACATTGGAATATATGGTTCAGGGCTGGCAAAAGAAAATTAAAGACACGTTGTTTGTCGACATGTTTATATCGATGCAAGACACGCAATCTCGTAGTGCAACTGATGCCATGTTGAAAGCAAACGAACGTGCAAACATTGTGGCTCCGATGGGTGACCGTGTTGCTCGTGAGTTGTTGCAACCTATGATTGAATTGGAATTGGCGATGTATGCGGAAATGAATGCGTTGCCAGAATTTAGTGCAGAATTAAAGGGGCAAGTGTTCGATATTGTGTTAGACAATCCGATGTTGCGTGGCCAACGCTTAGACTCTGCGAATGCCTTATTGAATATGGGTAACACCTTGGCGCAATTGCAACCGCTGGATGCGGAAATCAATATTGACCGCGCTAAGAATTATTTGGCGTCTGCATATAATATTCCACAAACGGTATTGAATACCGAAGATGAGAAAGCGGCGATTGTTGCAGAGAAACAACAACAAGCCGAACAACAGATGGCGATGGAAAACATGGGTAATATTGGCACAGGAATAAAGAATATATCTGATGCGGGTATGAACATGGAAGCGTTGAGCGGAGCACAATAAGATGAGAGACAGAAAAAATTACAAGATGACTGACAGGGTGGAACTTTGGTTAAAGCAAGCCCCCATGCCAGATGTTGCAAATTGGCTACGCAGTCTCTATATAGACAATGTGTTACTAGTCAGTAGCAACAGCGAAAATCGATGGGCTGAATATGGTAAGAAGCTCATGATAGACGAGATTTTGGGTATCCAAAGGGAATTAAAAAACCCTGGACCCAAAAACACACCTGTTGATTCAGGTGAGGAATTACTAGGGGTTTTATACCCAGAAAACAAAGGAAGCGATGATGAATGATGAAAATCAGACGCCAGAAACTCAATGGTACGACTCTTTGGGGTTGGACGATGAAGCAAAAGGCGTAATACAAACTAAAGGTTGGCAGGATGCAGGAAGCATTATCAAGTCATACCGCGAGCTGGAGAAATTCTCTGGCAGAGACAAGAGCGACTTTTTAGAATTGCCGAAAGGCGAAGATGCGGATTATTCTTCGGTCTGGAACAAATTAGGTCGACCAGAAAATCCAGATGGCTATGAATTGAATGACGACCAAGAAATAACCAAATCTGCGCGTCAGGCTTTTTATGATGCGGGTTTAACAAAGAAACAAGCGTCTCAATTGCAAGAATGGTTTGAGAAATATGCGGTTGATTTTGACCAAGCCGCTCGTGCAAAAAGAGAAGAAGAGTTGGACAATTTACACAAAACTGCGCTGGAAAATCTGAAGAAAGATTGGGGTGCGGATTTTGATACAAATGCCGAATTGTGCAAAACAGCTGTTAAAAATTTGGGTATTACAGACGAACAGTTGGATGCAATCGGTGATATAATTGGATTAGAAAAGGTTACAAAAATGTTTTTAGACTTAGCCCAGCGCACTGACGCTGACAAACCATTGACCGGATATGAATCTGGCGGGAAAGAAACTCCAGAACAAGCGAAGGCACGTATTGCAGAATTGCAAGCAGACTCGGCCTTTATGGCAAAAGTTGCAGCAAACGATAAAGAAGCTGTAGCAGAAATGATACGTTTGGCAAATTTAACCGTGGAGTAAAGATATGAACGTTGGAGAAAAAATGGTTACTGGCAAAAAGAAAAAATATTTTTTGCCGACAGTTGATGTGAAAGAACTGATAATGAAAGAGGATTATGTTATAGCGGTAGAATTTGATAATACCGATATGACAGAAAAGGTGCGTTTCTTGAACGGTGATGCGGTTCAGGCTTTTGCTGTGTGTGATACAGACGAAGAGTTGAAAGCTGCATTTGATAAGTTCCAGGAATACACAAAAAAGTACTGGGAATTGCGTGCTAAAACAGACCCATTAGAAAAAGAATTGCAGTCTAAATACATTGAAATATATCATGATTTTGCAAATCCAGAATTTGGGCAAATTATCAAAGACCGCCATGACCCAGAAAAAGTTATTGCGGAATATGAAAAAAAAGAGGAAGAAAAATGCAATTAGACCAATCTTTTAATGTAAGTGCGTATATTGACGATGGTCGTTTAGACCATGCATTTATGGGTGCAATTTTAGACACGTTGAAAGTTTCACAACACTTGTATAAACGTGAAGATTTGGCTAAATTATATCACTTTATTGGTGATTTATTTGAGTCTGGAAAATTTGCGTGGGGCGGAGATGTTTCTTTTGCGCCTGACGACAAAAAAGCTTTGACAAAAAACCAAAAAAATGGTAAAGTGTCAAAAGAATAAAACAGAGGAACAAATCGCCCTTTGTTTTAAAGTGGCATAACTCTCACAGTGATGCGTAGGCGACGGCGGTCACCGAAACATTCAGAGAGCGTCACAAAAGGAAGGATTTAGCGGTGGCGAGATTCGCAATCTCATAACCAGCGCAACAGTCTAGCGGTTAAGAAAACTATATAAAAGAGGTATAAAAATGGCTATGACAGCACGTGATTTAGCTACCGTATCTGCTCAGTTTTCTACGCTGGTCGGTAGTTTAGCACAACAATCCACAAATAAAACAGCGCCTTCGACCATGTTTAAAACTGGTTTGAAAGGAATGGTTCCACAACTGATTACCTATATCAGCAAAGTGACTTTGACAACTTTGACTAACGCTCAATTGCGTCAGGTGCACGATACAACGCCTGCAACACCAACTGCAGACACTCGTTACTTGCCAGCACCAGAAGAAAAACGCGTCAAATTCTTGTTTGCTGAAGAAACCGATTTGTTGCGTTTGGTTTCTATGGAATCTGGCTTGATTCAAGAAACAAACAAAGCATTTCAACGCGAAAAAGATATTTCGTTCGTTAAGGCTTTCTTGGGTAATGCAATTACGTCTTTGACTTGGACAGACGCGACGACTGGCGCGAGTGCTGCTCCGGGCAATCTGCAATTGCCAACGTCTTATGTTGCTTTGCCTGCAGCGAATACAATTACTGCAACGGCGGGTTCAACGATTACTGCGAACTTGAAGAAAGTTTTGAAATTCTTCGAAGCGAACGACGTCGATTGGCGTGCTTTGGGTCTGCGTTTGTATCACAACTCAAAGTTTGCGGAATTATTGCGTAAAGACGCTGAATGGTATACATGGAATACCGCTGGTGCTACACCGAACGTCACTGGTGAATTGAAACCTTACTTGGGCTTTGAATTCATCCAATTGTCGGAAATTGACATTTTGAACGCCGCGAACGGCGCTGCTGACAAGATGTTGATTGCAGCTGGCAAACCGGTATGCACAGGTATTTGGAAAGATTTCAATACCACAACTTCTGTCCGTCACGATAAAGACGAAGCGATTCAAATCAACAGCTATATGATGTTGTCTTCCGCTCGTTTGAACGAATGGCAGGTTTGTGTGTTGGATATTTCCGCATTATAATCCGCTACCCCTCCCTTCGGGGAGGGATTGATTGTGTTATTGGAGGTTTGAATGAATACTTTGACTTATACAGATATAGCAAATATGGCACTCGATTGGGTTGGTGCGGCTATATCCATTCAAAGCATAGATGATACAAACAATCCTGATGCGGTATTATGCAAAAGAAATATAATGATTGCGGTTCGTTCTGAACTGGATAAATACGAGTGGGCTTTTGCTCGCAAACGTTTAGTTGTGTCTGAATCCGAGGACGAAGACAAAGTAATACCGGGGTATCATTGTTATGTATTGCCAAATGATTTTTCTCGGTTGTCGATGTATACGTTCTTTGATGAAATTCCTAAATGCACATTAGAATATGCACCTGGACATTTTTATTTTATTCAAGACGGGTGTTTATATTGCAAAGCACCGATTGAGGTGTTGAAATACAATTCTAATAACGTCAATATATCGAAATGGCACAGCTTGTTCTGTGATGTCGTTGCGTTGAATTTAGCTCAGCGCATAGCGCCTAAAATTAAAGGCATGGACGCCGATATTAATGTTTATGAAGCGTTGTATCGTCAAAAATTAAAAGACGCGCGTAGGCTCGAATTAATAGGCACAGAAGCCGAACACGGAGGTATGTCTGTATTACAATATCAAAGGATTGTTGCATAATGACAGAAAACAAACATGCTGGTGTTTTAACTTCATTTTCTGGCGGAGAATTAACTCCGCAGTTGGCTGGTCGTATAGACAAAGAGCAATTAAAAATTGGCTCTCGGTACTTGTCTAATTTTATACCAGAACACCAGGGTGGATTGAAAAAGTTTTACGGCAGTGCACATATCGATAAAATTACAGACAGTATGTCTGCTGGGTATCGTATGATTCCGTTTGATGGTTGTGGCGAGCCGTTGTGTTTGTTGTTTATTCCTAATAAAGTTTATTGTGTAACACGTTCAGAAATGTATGAAGTTTCTGTGTCAATATCGTTGCAACAAATTTTAGACGCATCATATGTACAATCAAATGATGTTATGTATATAACCAGCGAGTCGATGGGGCAAGCGGTTATTACTTATGCCGGCAGAAACGAAGAAACCGGACATCATATGTTTTATTCTAGTGAACAGAAGTTTGTTACGGAGCCGTTTTTCCCGGCAAACTGGCAAGGTAATTACAATGGGTTGCCGTTGCACACGTCGGGTAGCGCAGGATATATAACAATTACTGGTCAAAACACACCGACTGTATATTCTATTGAATTGCCAGATGTGTTGAAAAATTGTGGTGCAGGTAAAAACATTACGTCGAATATAAATTCTAGTTTGGGTATCACGAGTCGGTACCAAAGTGCTAGTACTGGCGCGACTATCGGTTCGTGTGTTGTTGAGTTGCACAGAGTAAGAAACAATGTTGATACGATTGTAAATTCTGCGTCTATTGGTAGTGAGTCAGAGGCGGTTACAACTGATTTAGTATATGCGGAGGGGAACAATGGTTAGTTCGATAAGATTTGGTAGTACTACACCTCGTCCTGCGGCGAGAGCATATGCTGTAAAATTTAGAAAGGTTTCTGACCAAATTATAGTTAATGCGTTTAATAGTGTTGTCGGTAATACGGCATATGTTGAAGATGGATATGTTAAATTTACGGATTTGCCGACGGGTCACCAAGACGGCGATTTGTATTATTTTAAAATCACACAAGGTGCGTCTTCTAATACCACAGGGCCAGCGGTAAGCATAGTAGTAAATGGGTACACTGGTGTTAACAATATAGAGGGGTATACAGAATCCAGCGAGCCGGCTGTTCTTGCGACTTCTGAAGGGCAAGGATTTGACAGTACGGATATGGTTGGTAGAAAAATAAAAATTTCTATAGAACACGATACTAACGGCGGAATAAAATCTTGGGCTGAAGGATTGTCTGTTTCTGTAAACGACATCGTTTATTCTGACGGGCATTATTATGAATGTATGGCGGTTGGAAGCAGTGGGAAAACCGGTCAAACACAGCCAACACACACTAATGGTACGTATTCTGATGGTAATGCGAGTTGGAAATATTTGCACAGTGGATTTGGATATATAACGATAACATCGGTTACATCTTCCGCGGAAATGACGGGTTATGTTGATAGCTTATTGCCATACACGTCTGGTTCTGCATCAGACGCACACGATTGGAATACTTATCAATGGTCAATGTGGGGATACAAAGGCAGATACCCAAATAATGTATTTATGTTTAATGGCCGTTTAGGATACACGCTTGATACAGCCGGTTACGGTTCGTGGCTACAACTATCAAAGTCTGATGAATTTGATGATTTTGGAGTAGAAGAGTTTGGTGAAACGATTGATACATGTGCTGTAAATACGTTGATTTCTGAATATAACGAAAACAGGATAAACTGGATTATTTCTGGTTATCGTTTGTACATGGGGTCATATGCGGGCGAATACAATATATCCGGTGGCGATTCAAACAAATCGGTTATCACGCCAAGCAATTGTAATATCTTGCCAGTTTCTCAAGCCGGTGGGGGGCCAGTAAAAGCCACAAAGTTTGAGGATTTGAATTTATTTGCTAGTGGAAATAAAAAGCAATTGTTTAGTCTAAAATACGATTATACGTCTGATGATTATATTCCTAACGACATAGGATTTGCTGGTGAAGACTTGCTGGATAGTGGCATTTCTTCGATGTGGCATTTGCGTGGATATGACAGAAATCTGTATTTGCGTACAGAGAACAATAGTTTGGTAGTTATAAATCAGCCAGAAGACGTGAAAGCGTTAGGCTTTTTCCGTGTGAATATGGTTGGTGATGTTTTAGAGCATTGTGTTTCTAATGCGAATGGAGAATCTACGCAATTTGTTTTAATGAAGCGAAACGGTAAATATACAGTAGAGTTCGTGCAACCGAATTATACACCATATATGCTTGATACAAAAGAATTTGGTCCAGAGGAGGGGCAAGAGTCTGTAGCAGAAACGATTACTGATGATGAATTTGCTAATCAGACTGTTTATGTGTGTAATGCGGAAACCGGCGGATTTGTTCGGCAAGAGGTTGGTGATGATGGTGTTATAACTAATCCGTATACGACGAGCAGTGTTGTTGTGGGTATTGAGATGCCATGTGAAATTCATACGCATCCGTTATACAATGACAAGTTTGAAACATTACAACAGAAATCGGTTCGTTATACGATACGGGTTGTTGATTCTGGTGCGTTTAGTTATGGCTCTAGCAATCAATTTGGGAAATGGTATGACTATAAAAATTGGAACACAACTGGGGAAGAGGAATATGAAACCGGGCATGATTTAATGACTGGAGATATTCATTTGCCGTCATCGTTTGGATACCAACAAGCACAAAACAAAGCGGACAGCAAGTATCCGAACGATAGTTCTGTTGCGTTAAATTTGTTAGCGGTAACGCCGGAGCCGTTTAACTTGTTGCTTGTGAGTACGATATATGTATAGGATTGAAGATAGCAATTTTGACGAGTTCAAAGAAATATGTGAACATTCTTTTGAGGCGGGGGAGCCTGCGAACTGTGAAAACTATACGTTTAAAAAACTGGTTTGTGATGACGGTGATTTGTGTGCTATTGGGCACATATATGATGATTTTGGTGATGGTTATAAGACCTATATTGTTGGTGCTTTTTCAAAACTCTCTGTAAAACACGTGCGTGTTTTGGTTGAAATTGGGGACAAATATTTAGACAGTATTTCTTTGTATCCTGCAGAAATATTAGTAGAGAACAAAAACAAGAGATTTGAGCGGTTTGCAGAGTTCTTTGGTTTTAAAAAAACTCTTGCGCGAGTTACAGAAAATGATATAATATATACAAAGTATATAAGGATTCCTAAATGTTAACGGCATCAATAATATCTTTGGTTTTATCGGTGGCGGCTGGGGCGTATTCTACTATTAGTAATTATCAGAATGCAAAGATTCAGCAACGTGAAGCAGAAGTTAATGCTCAGCAGGCCGAATATGAAGCACAAATGGAGCGCAATGCAGAAGCTATGAATGCAGAGCGCACACGTAGAGATGCACGCACAAAAATAGCAGCAGCAAGAGCAAAATATGCCGCATATGGAAATGTTGGTGAGTCTGCGGACGCAACAATTGATGATGCGTATGTTAACTTAGCGAGCGACTTATCTGCGTTGCATTTTAATTCTGAAAACCGAGCAATACAATCGGAAAATGCAGCACTTATGTACAACTTTAATTCTAAAGTTGCGAAGAGAAACAAAACCAGCGCAGTTATTGGTGGTAGTTTAAATACTGCAGCGAGTGCATCGAACGCAGTGTTGGGTGGATATAAGAGTGGCGCGTTTGGTCCAAAAACTAACGACGCTGGCGTAAAGGTTTCTGGGTACTCTGGCGCCGTTACAAATGACGGGATGTATGGTGCTTGGGCAGGTAAATAATGGAGGAGTAGATGCCAAGAGTATATGACCAACAAATTGCATGGCAGCCAACTGGCACACAAAAGATGCAATATGATAGATTGCAGGACTTTATCACTCCGGCTATGGAAAATGCGGCTCGTGCAGCCGACAATATTCAGCAGGCTATTGTGTCGATACAAGATAAGCAAGTCGCTGATGCGGCTGATGCTCTTGCACAAAAACAGGCCGACATTATCAATAATTTTGATGAATTTTCGTTAAAAGACCCGCAGGGCGAAATGGTAAATCGCTCTATGAAAGAGTGGGATAAATTTATAGCAGAAATGCCGGTTGAAGCTCGTCGTAGATTTGAGCGCAACAATCCAAAAGCCCGTGAAATATTTGAATTAAAAACTACAGAAGCGGCGACAAAACGCGCTCGTAATTATGCTAATGCACAAGCAAAAGCAGACGTTCCAAGAGCAGCTCAAGATATTATTGCTCGTAGTGGTGGCGACCCAAGAAAGATTCAGGTGTTTATGCAACAGAAAGAAGCAGAAATGAGCAAAAGCATGACCCCTGAAGATTTTATAGAATACCAGAAAACACTAGGGTATGCGGTGCAACAGGGCGCAATTGACGACGCAATCAGTCATGGTAATTTGGCGCAAGCTAAGGCGTTGAATAACAGACGTGAGTTTACAAAAAATCTAACTCCAGAACAAGTTGCCAAAAACAGAATGACAATACAAAGATTGCTGGATAAAGAAGAGAAAGACGAGGATGGTTCTGGTAGTGGTAAATCAAAAGGCCCGTCGTTTTATGATGGTCTTATTATTGCTCAACAAAAAGCCGGGCATAACGCGGATACAGCTGGGGCAGCGGCTCGCGCTACCAATGTATACAATTCAATTGCTAGCGGAGCGTCAATAGAAAATGTAAAAAGAATGGGGGACGTTCCGCTTCTTGATGAAAACGGAAATCCTGTTTTAGATAAAGATGGTAATCCGGTTGTAATGGAAACTATTGACGACAAGACTATTATTGCTGGTGGAAAGACTTTAGCTGAAATATATAATATGTATCCAGCGCAACGTCAAAAACTTATGGAAGACGCAAAAAAGGCTGCCGCGTTGAGTAATTCTCCAGCAAGTACTGAGGCTATGAGTTATGTTAATCGAATCTCAGCTACTATGACCGAAGTAGAAATGGCAAAAGATGTTTCTGAAAAGCTGCAAGCGCAAGAAGAATTGGACGGTTTGGTGCTTGATGCCATGTCTAACGGATACGAGGACCTTATGGATTTGGTTCTTCCAGATTCATACAAAAAAACTTATGCTGATGCAAAGGCTTCTTCGTTGGCTAGAACAGACCAAATGAATCAAACAATGGCGTCTGCATCTAAAGTTTATGGTCATTCTAGGGCAGATTTTGGAGACAACAAACTTTATGACGTTGACACTTATAACGCTACGGGGGTTATGCCGTTGCCACACACGCCAGCAAGTGAAGCGGAGGCTATATTAGATACAGCCAAATGGACTGGCAAAATGAGCAAAGCGGATTTGATTGTTCCGCAAAAGGTAGATAAAGCAATTGCAGGTAATGTTCTGTGGTCGCCCAAGTCTGGGTTAGAAGAAAGCAAATATGTAGAGAGCGCAGAGCAAAATGAAATGGTCCCTAAAGGGTTTACAGAACAATACAGGGCAGATGTTGCTGATTTGCAAAACGGCGTTACCCCAATGTGTTTGACAACTGGTGTTACTTATAAAGAGTACGAAGATTGTTTACGCAAGAACGGATGGAGCCCAAAATATAAACAGGGTGCAGAGTATGACCCGGATAAGCGCCGTGTTGTTACATTGGCAGCTAGTGGTAGAATTTATGGTAGAGGACAAAAAGACGCTGATTATAATGAGGGTACGTATGCTTGGGCACTAGATGCGATTGATGGCGTTATCTGGAATGAAGTAGTAAAAAATGAAGTTTATGCTCAGGAATCTGGTTTGACTAATTTGCCGTTGCCGGTATTAAATAGTACTGCGCGTCAATTTAGACAACGGTTGAGAACCACTGGTAAGTTTGATGAATATGTCGATACATCGCATTTTGACGACAATGGATTTGACCCATTTAATCCAAATGCCAAACCAGAGTGTGCGACAGATATTAAAAAAAGCGCGTTATATGATTTTGTTAATACTCGTATTGTAAGTTTGGGTGGAAAAGCGGATACACCTCAGGCTGAAAAGATAGCAGAGTATTTAAGAGGCGCCATTAAAGGTCGTGACATTAAAATGGAAGCTGATTATAATAAAAAGACTGAATATAAGACAGTTAATCCAGAAAATCGTGGTATTGGCAAAGTGTCTAAAGCTAAAGCAAACAATGTTGTTAAATCAATACTTAAAGCAAACGAAGAGGAGTAGGTATGAACGACGATATGCAAAATCCAGTACAATCTCAAATAGATGCTATTACAGGCTCTACACCTGCGACGACTGTTCCGCAGCCGCAAGAGCAACAAATTCCTGTCCAACCAGAACCACAACTCGAAGAAGAAAACGCTTTAGAGGAAGAGGCTTTGCAACAACAGGCACGGCCACAACCGCAAGAAACTTATGTAAAAGACGGTCGTACTATTACTGCAGATGAATTAGAGCCAGGCGAGGTTGTTGTGCCTTATACGGGCGGTATAGCAAGTCCAGGGGTTGTATATTCTAATGCCGAGGTTGACCCTCAGACTGCTATGACTGGGAAGCAATATCTGAGATTCAAAAAAGTAAAACCATACGAACTGCGTATGCCCGATGGCAAAACAACTATTACGGATACTCTTGATGCAGAGAAAGCACGTTATCAATATTTGGCTTTAGGAATGAATCAAAAAGACCCAGCGGATTGGTATGGATACAATCCAATTACTCCATGGCGTCCAACTCAAGTTGGTTCGTTCTTCCGTTCTTTCTCAAATACAATAACAAGCATTCCGTTTGATTTAGTGTCTTTGGGGGCTATTGCGATTGGAACCCCGGAGACAGCGAAAGCTTCACAAGAGGCGTATACTAAAACTTTGGAACTGCACCCTGGTACATATTACCTGAACATTCCTGAAAGAAAAGTAGGTTCTATGATAGGTAGTGGAACTGCGGCTGCGTTAGGGTTTATTGGTACGGGCGGCGTAGCTTTGGCTGCAAAGGGCGCAGGAATGGCTGGCAAGGCTTTGGCTATGCAAAAAGCCACAAAAGCAGTAGAGGCTGCAGCTAAAGCCACAGACACTGGGGTTAAGGCTGCGTCTAGAGCAAAAGCGATAAAAGCATTTGCTCGTGCAGATAAGTTTGATAAGGCAATCGCAAAAGCCAATTTGATGCCGTTGCAATTGCAAAAAGTTGGTACTGGATTTAACTGGTATATGTCTTCTGGGGAAGGCGCTAGTGCTGCTGTAGATATTTATGAAGACGCGCTATCTAAAGGTGTGAGTCTTGACAACGCAAGACTTGAGGCGTTGTTAGGCGGTGGTTTGGTTGCTGCAGTTGGTCAGGCGCCTGAGTTTGTGACTGGCGTAACCGGAGCCTTGACTAATGTTAGTTTGGAAACTGCAAAAGCGGCATTGAGAGGTGACAGAGCGGCGTTAAAATCATTGTTCTGGAATGACCGCGTTATTCCTGCTGCGGTTTTAGAAGCATTTTCTGAAGTTGGGCAAGACGCAATACAGGCGGGCTTTACTGGCGAAGAATTAGATGCAGCGACCGAATGGGGCACTGCGATGCTTGCTTTGGTTATGGCTGGTGGTATGTCAGCTATAGGCAAGAATAAATTTGTTGAGGGCAATATACAAAATGCCGAACAATGGAAAACAGACACTAAAGCGGCAATTGATGCTTTGCGTAAAGAAGCGGAGGCAAGTGGCGTAAAACTTCCAAAAGGATTTCAGGAATTAGCTTATGCTATGGTCGACGACCCGTCTTTGGTGGGGAATCTTGAAGAGTTGGTTCAAAAGGGTTATATGGAAAACATCGACAAGATGAACGATTTGACCGACGACCAAAAACAAGAATTGCGTGAAATATTTAATAATCCTGATTTGAATGTATCGCAAGAAGCGTGGAATGCTTTGGATAACGAATTGGATTCTGTCCTTGGCAACTCTGATTTTACTGTTGCACAAAAAGAAGCAATTAAATCAATTATGCACGGGTTTGCCGTTCATGGCATTTTGAGCAGAACAATTTCGTCGCCAGCGCAATTGTTACAGAGTTTACAAGGAACTGTTGTTCGTAGTTCTAGCCGTTCTGGCACCACGTATGACGCTAAGACCGGTGGGACAACTGTAGAAATTAATACAAACAACACCAATCAGTTGCCACAAAACATGCAAGGGCAAGTTAATACCAAAGGTCTGAGGGGTAATCAGCGTATATCTGCCGAAGCTAGAAATAACGCACAAAACAAAGACGAACA
>Ga0326512_10002778_pt1 | contig 12931 bp, 9 predicted proteins | sample 1_2617_0518_D_FD_203652 | JGI IMG/M metagenome (GOLD analysis project Ga0326512, IMG submission 203652) | Bovine rumen microbial communities from UC Davis, California, United States - 1_2617_0518 | ecosystem: Host-associated > Mammals > Digestive system > Stomach > Rumen | place: USA: California... | reverse complement strand
CGGCACGTATCAGATATACAACATCGCAAACGTCCTCACGGCAGTTGAGCTCCTCCGCCGCGAAGGACTCGAAATATCCGACGAAGCTGTGCGCAAGGGGCTCGCCGAAACGCACTGGCACGGCAGATTCGAGCTGCTCCGCTCCGAGCCTGTAGTCATTTTCGACGGCGCTCACAATCCCGACGGTATACGTCAGGCGGCAGCAAGTATCCGCCACTGCTTCGGCGACGGGAAAATAGCTCTCCTCATCGGGGTCATGGCGGACAAGGATTACAGTCTGTACCCGAGGATACTCGGTCATCAGGTGAGCCGCGTGTTCACTGTAAAGCCCGATAATCCGCGTGCTCTCGACAGTGACAAGCTCGCTGTCGTGTTCACGAACGAAGATATACCGGCTCAGAGCTTCGCAGACCTCAGCGAGGGCGTAAAGGCTGCCTACAGCTTTGCGAAGGCGGAAAAAATACCGCTCATCGCGCTCGGCTCGCTGTATATGTACAGGGAGTTCTGCGCCGCTCTTGATTCCGCAGAGGGATGAAAATTGCAAAATTAATGCAAATTATCGGACATTCTGTTTACAACAGCCGGTTTTTATGTTATCATAAATAAAAAAGCAGTTGGAGGACAAAATGGCTTCGCCGAACACCAAAAGAAACGTTTTTTTCAAACTTGCAGCGCTCCTCGAAGCGCTTATCATACTGTTGATGGCTATCGTTTTCGTATTCGTCTTCTTCATCAGGGGCAGGAATGAAGCTGTCCCCGTCAGCGAGGACGCCCCCGAGGTGCGCACCCGTGCCGTCATCGAGAAGGAGGAGACCTTCTATCAGCTCGACGGCAAAAAGATACTTATGCACGATTCGACGCTCGGCGAGGTCTTTGTGCCCGTTTACAGCGATGTGCCGGTAAGCACCGTCAACACCGACAATATCACGAGCCGCAACGGCTACGCTTTCTACACCGAAAACGGTGCTGTCACCTCCTATTCCGGCATCGACATATCCGAGCATCAGGGCGAGATAGACTGGGGAAAGGTAAAGGGCGCAGGCATCGACTTCGCTATCATCCGCGCCGGCTACCGCACTTATGGCGGCGGCGTTGTCACTATCGACGAGAACTTCACCGACAATCTCAGACAGGCTAATGCCGCCGGTATCGCAACGGGAGTCTACTTCTTCTCGCAGGCTACCACTCAGGAGGAGGCTATCGAGGAGGCGGACGCTGTTCTTGATGCGTTCTCCGGCTGTGATATAACCTATCCCGTCGTTTACGACTGGGAGCTCATCTTCGATGACAGCGCACGAACAGATGATGTCAGCGTTGAGACCCTCGCGGACTGCTGCATCGCCTTCTGTGAGAGAGTGAGATCCGCCGGATATACTCCGATGATATATCAGAACAAGACAACGGCTATGCACAAGCTCGACCTGCCGCGTCTGAAGGATTATGACTTCTGGCTCGCTGAATACGGCGACAAGCCTACATATTACTACAAGTACGACATCTGGCAGTATTCAAGCTCGGGCACTGTCCCCGGCATTGAGGGCAGAGTCGATATGAATATCAGCTTCCGCGACTACAGCAAAAAGGGAACTCCCGATGCTGCCGAGCCGACCGGAGCTGCTGCCGTTACCGAATAGAAAAGAGCCGTAAAAGGGGTGTCCCCCTTCGGCGGTTTCGCAGGTTACCGAATATGTGCCGTAAGTTTACGGCTCGGCAGCCCACGATTTCCGCTAAGGGAAGCGCACTGAAGTGTCCCCCTCATTACGGCTCTTTTTTTACCCTCTCGTCCTCACTTACGCTGAGCGTTAGCGCTGAGATGAGGAACATCAGCCCCGTTGAAAGACAGTAGAGCACGGGAAGTCCGTCGGCACGGTCATATATCAGCATACAGAGTCCGGCAAACAGCATATTTGTCAGCATTCCGCCGAAAAGGAAGGCAGACCTGAATATCAGTCCCCTTATGCGTCCGACAGTCAGAAAAAGAGCCATCATCGCGAGGTCTGCTGCCTGAAGCGCAGCTGCGGCGGACGCGAATACAATGTCAAACACAAGCGCAATGAACGGAACGGTATCGCTGCCGCGTTCGCGTGTGATAAGCGATATTATCAGCGTTGCCGCTGCCGGTATCAGTGCAGTAAACATCAGTGCTCCCACGGCTGTACCTGTTGTGCGCAGCGCCTTGTTCAGCGACATTTTCATCTTATCTCCCCCCTCTATACGTATTATACCCCAGCATCGGGAAAGTATAAAGATTGAAAATGTCACTTCTGATGTTACATATGTAATACAACGTGCAAGCCTTGCTATTCTGCTCTGTTTGTGGTATGATAGAATGGAACGGAGGGATATTATGATCGCTAATTATCACACACATACCTATCGCTGCAACCACGCCTCAGGTGAGGACAGGGAATACATAGAAAACGCCATAAAAGGCGGATTCCGCGTGCTCGGCTTCTCAGACCACTGTCCGTGGGTATATCCTTATCGTTACACGTCGGCTTCGAGAATGGAACCGAAGCAGCTTGAAGGATATTTCCGCTCGCTCACCGACCTGCGGCAGGAATACGCAGACGATATAAAAATATACATTGGTTTTGAAGCAGAGTATCACCCGGAGCTGCTTGAGGCGCAGGACAGGCTCCTTGCGGACTATCCGGTGGATTATATGATACTCGGTCAGCACTCTGTCGGTCCGGAGCCGTATAATCCCTACACCGGCTCGCCGTCCGATGACGAGGCAGAGCTTGTGAAGTACGTGGATTCGGTCATCGAAGGCATGGAGACAGGCAGATATGTTTACCTCGCCCACCCCGACCTCTTCAACTTCATAGGCAGCGGGGAGATATACAACAGGGAATTCACGCGGCTTTGCAATTACCTCAAAAGCAAGGAGCTCCCAGTTGAGATAAATCTGCTCGGTGTAAGCCAGTACCGGAATTACACCTCCGAGCGCTTCCTGAGTATCGCGCGTGAGGTCGGCAATTCCGTCATCATCGGCTGCGATGCCCACGACCCGGCCGTCCTCAGCAGCACTGAGCAGATAGCAGTCTGCGAAAAGCTCGCTGAAAAATTCGGGCTTCCCGTCATAGAAACACTGAATGGTCTCGCATGATCAGCGGCTCTGCCGAACAGGCAGGAGCTTTTTCGCCGCGCGCTCTTGCTATTTACTGATCAATCGGCGTGTCGCCGCCTCCTGTTTCGCGGCAAAGCTGAACAGAACGGAACTTTTTCGCCGCAGATGTTGCTTTTTTCTGATTTGTATGGTATAATAGAAAAAATCAGCTCCGGAGGTGAGAATTTTAATGGACAGTACCCCTGACGGGTGTAATTACCGCTATTCCTTTGCTATAAATGATATATCAAGGCATGGTCTGCGCTGCTTCCGGTGTTAGGCTATGCCTTTTCGTGCATACTTATATCTTTTTACCAAAGGAGACAGATAATGGTCTGGCAGATTATTATACAGGTTACACTGATAGTGCTCAACGCGTTCTTCGCCTGCGCTGAAGCCGCAGTTATAACCATAAACGATTCACGGCTGGACAAGCTCGCAGCCGGCGGCGACAAAAAAGCCGTAAAGCTCAAAAAACTTACAGGAAAGCCTACGCGCTTCCTGACTACATTACAGGTCGCTATCACGCTCACCGGCTTCCTTGCGGCGGCTTTTGCAGCCGACTTCTTCGCTGCTCCGCTCACTGAGCTGATAATGAAGACGGGTATCGGTGTTCCGGAAAAAGCCGTTCACATCGCCGCTGTCGTGATACTCACCCTGCTCATCGCTTACATAATACTCGTGTTCGGCGAGCTCGTACCGAAAAAGGTCGCTGCCAAGCACGCCGAAAAGCTTGCACTCGGTATGGCTGGCACAGTCGGACTTCTGATGGCAGTCCTTGCGCCGCTCGTGTGGGTGCTCAATATCTCCGCGAACACCGTCCTGCGTATCATCGGCATCGACCCCCACAAGGAGGAGGACGCCGTGACCGAGGAGGAGATAATGATGATGTCCGACGCCGGTGCCGAAAAAGGCACTATCGACGAGGACGAGAACCGCATAATCAAGAACGTTTTCGCGTTCGACGATACGACTGCCGAGCAGGTCTGCACCCACCGCACCGACGTTTCCGTGCTCTGGAGCCGCGACCCCGTCGAGACGTGGGAGGAGACCATTCACCGCACACGCCACTCGGTTTTCCCGATATGCGGCGAAAATGTTGATAACGTTATCGGTATCCTCAACGCGAAGGACTATTTCCGGCTCGATGATAAAAGCCGCGAAAACATAATGGCTAACGCCGTGCGCGAGCCGTATTTCGTCCACGAAACTATGAAGGCGGACGCTCTGTTCGCCCAGATGAAGAAAAAAGGCGCCGACCACTTCGCCGTCGTTGTTGACGAATACGGCGGAATGACCGGTATCGTTACCGTTACCGACCTCGTCGAGCAGCTCGTCGGCGACTTCGACGACGATGAGACCGGCGAGACCGAAGCAGAGCTCGAACAGATAGCAGACGACCAGTGGCTGATACCCGGTATCACGCCTATCAGCGACATCTGCGAGGAGCTCGGGATAGAGCTTCCGGATGATAAGTTCGATACCTTCGGCGGATACGTCATAGCCGGTCTCGGCGAGATACCGAAGGACGGCTCAAAGACCTACCTCGAATGCGACGGTCTGCGCATAGATGTGCTCGAGATACATCACCACCGCGTCGAGCTTTGCCGCGTTAAGAAGCTCCATACAGATACAGTCCCCGAATCCGAGGACAAGGAATAAAAATAAGGGCTTGACCTGAGCAAAATCAGAGGTCAAGCCCTTTTATTTTTAGTCGAGCTGAGCGAGCAGCTCGTCGATGAGCTCCTTTTTTCCGAGCCAGTCGGAGAATGCGGTCGCTCCGCCGCAGGCTGTACCGAGCCTGAGCGCATATTCATAGCCGCTGTCGATACCTGCCACGAATCCGGCAAGCATCGAATCTCCGGCGCCGACGGTGTTTTTTACCGTTCCGGTGCAGACTCCGCGTCTGTGGATACTGCCGTTCTCATCGAGGAGGAGCGCTCCGTTCTCAGCCATCGAGACAAGCACGTTCTTCGCGCCCATTTTCTGAAGCTTGGCGGCATATTCTGCTATCTCTTCATCACTTGTGAGAGTAACGCCGAACATCTCCTCAAGCTCGAAATTGTTAGGCTTTACAAGGAAGGGACGGTATTTCAGCACGTTCAGAAGAAGTCCGCCTGTCGCATCGACCACCGTGCGGATCTGCTTTCCGGAAAGGCGTTCGAGTATACGCTCGTATATGTCATCGGGCAGGCTGTTCGGGATACTTCCGGCAAGTATCAGCGTATCGCCGTCCCCGAGACGGTCAAGCTTTGCAAACAGCTCGTTCACAGCATTCTCGTCGATGTCCGGTCCCTGTCCGTTGAGCTCGGTCTCAGCGTCTGTCTTGATCTTTACGTTGATACGGGAATTGCCTGACCTGAGGCGTACAAAGTCCGCTTCGATGCCCATTGAGCACACTCCGCGCTCTATTGCGATGCCGGTGAAGCCGGCTGTGAAACCGAGAACTATCGACTGCACCCCGAGCTGTGCAAGGACAGCCGAGACGTTTATCCCCTTTCCGCCGATGTATATCTCCTCGTAGGATGAGCGGTTCACGCCGCCTGTTTTCAGCCCGTCAGTGTGTACCACGTAGTCTATCGCAGGATTGAATGTAACTGTATATATCATAGCTTTGCTCCTTTTCTTGGATCTTGCCATTATTATATCATATAATGTACAAAATAGCAAGGGCACGCGGCGATAGACCTCCGCTTTGTGTAGCTTTGCCGCGACACAGGCAGCGCGGACACCGCGCCGGCGATATACTTCCGTTCCGGAGAACTCAGCCGCGATACAGGCTGCGCGGACACCGCGCCGGCGAGAAACTGCCGCTTCGGGGAGCTCAGCCGCGAAACAGGCTGCGCGGACACCGCACCGGCAGTTTACCGCAATACTGACCTCGCAGTGGACAAAATTCGCATTTTCCATTGATTTTTCTGCCGGAAAATGCTACAATTATCTTAACATAACATACACGGAGGCAGAAATTGAATCTCTCAAAAGCGCCGATAATAGCCGTTGTAACAGCTCTCGCGAACGGCTTCGCGGAAAAGGAGCTGCTCAGCGGCATAATCTCAGAAAATAAGAAAAATGGCTTTGCGACCGTCGTTTTCTCGAATATTTACAATACCGTCCAGCAAAATGACAACCTTATGTGCGAGCAGGAGATATACGATCTCATACGCTCTCCCGATATAAGCGGTATCATACTCCTCTGCGAGTCATTCGTCGAGGGCATCAGCAGGCGGCGTATCGCCTCTGTCCTCGCAGGGAGAGACATTCCGATCGTCGGCATAGGCACGCGCCTCGCGGAATTCGAGGAGCTCAGCTACACGCTCTTTTCCACGGACGATGCAGGCGATGTTGCAGAGCTCACCTCGCACCTCATCGAGAAGCACGGCTTCACTGACATTGACTTCCTCACCGGACTTGAGAGCATCGAGGCTTCACATATCCGCACAGAAGGCTATATCAGGGCACTTGAAGAGCACGGGATAACTCCCGACCGAAACCGTATCTTCTACGGCGACTTCTGGCTCAGCTCCGGCGAGCAGCTCGCACAGCGCTACATCAGCGGCGAGCTTCGTATGCCGCAGGCTGTCATTTGTGCGAGCGATATGATGGCATACGGTATGCTGCGCAGATTCGCGGACGCTCACATAAATGTGCCGGAGCAGATAACCGTTGTCAGCTACGAATACTCCGACAGGCGAATGTACTATTCTCCGCCGCTCACCTGCTTCCGCAAGAACCGCCGGGACCTCGGAAGGTCTGCTGCTCTGCACCTTCAGCACCTTATTGAGGGGCTCGCTCCGCCTGCATTCATCCCTCCGCGCGGAAGCTTCGTTTTCGGCAGGAGCTGTCCGTGCAGACCCGATAACGAGCTCACCCTCGCCGAGCTCCGCAACGCTGAGCAGCGCCGGGATTATACCGACCTCAGCCTCTTCAGCACAATGGAGCAGCTTCTCACGCTCGCACGCGATATGGAGAGTTTTATCCGCATCGTCAGCGAGCATCAATGGCTGATCCGGAACAAGCGGAATATCTATCTCAGTCTCTTTTCCGACTGGAATGAGCAGAGCGAAAACAAGTCCGGCATAATGCGCTCTGTCAGCGTGATAAGCGGCAGTCTCAGCAGTGCATTTGAAACGGACAGGTTCGACCTGCGCACCTTCTTCGCTCACGAACGCGACGCGGCAGTTTGCTACTTCAATCCGCTGTTTTCGGAGCAGAAACTCTTCGGCTATATGGCGATACTCTACGACACGCCCGAAAGCTACGACGACGTTTACAGGCACTGGCTGAAATCAGTCTCTATCGGTCTGGAATTTCTCCGCCTGAAAAACGATATACGCTATCTTATAAGCTGTCAGAATGTCTCGGAATACAGGGACACTCTCACCGGAATGAACAACGAAAAGGGACTCCGGCGAACTTATCAGGCGATACGCATACACGATAACAAGACCCTCTTCCTCGCCGCTCTCCGTATCGACCTCTTTCCGCACCAATTCACTGAGGAGGACGTCCGAAGCCGGACCGATGCCTTCCTCGGCGCGGCAAGGGCTATCTCGAAATTCTGCGGCAACCACGACGTTTCCGGGCGTATCGGCGACGACCTGTTCATCTGTATCGTTCAGAGCCTCGCCGCGGCAGAAATGATCTCCGACCTGCTGAGCTCCGTTCTGATACAGGAGCGTGCGTACATAAGCTACGCCGGAATGAACTCGTTCGCCTGCTGCACTATCCCCTGTGGCGAGGACAGCTTTGATGAGCTTATGGAACGCGCTGAGGAGGCTCTCAGTGCTGAGCAGCGCAGACTCTCCCTCCGGCGCAAAAACAGGTATTACAGCGAATTGCTCGGTTTCCGCAACCGCATCTACACCGAGCCCGAGACCACCTTCGACCGCGACAGCGACAACGTCGAACCCGGACACATCGACTCATTCCGCCGCAATTACAAGTCGTGCTTCGGCATCACCTTTCATCAGGACTGCATAAATGCCCGCCTCGCCAAAGCCAAATACTACCTCGCCACGACTTCGCTGAGCATTTCTGATATTTCCGAGAAGTGCAGCTATCTCGACTATATATTCTTCCAGCGGCAGTTCGCGGCAAATGTCGGCATACCTGCGCTCCAGTACCGGAACCTTATCAAGGGATAGTGCCGGTTTTGTCCACTAAAAGCCAACATTATGGGTTGCTATTATTCCTCCCTGAGCGTAGAATAGTTATGACAAAATAGTTCGTGTCTATTTTCAGCAAATAAGGAGGAATGATCAGAATGAAGATGAAAAAAATCGTTTCATCGCTCACCGCAGCTGTTATGCTGCTCACTGCAAATGCCGGGCTCGTCAGCGTGAAAGCTGCCGGCAGCGATATGAGGGACATCACAACTATGGAACTCGTGAAGGATATGGGTATCGGCATAAACCTCGGAAATACGTTCGAGGCGTGCCCGAACTGGTATGAGGAGGACTGGATCGCCAAATGGAGCGCCGGAACTCCGAATGACTACGAAAAAGCTTGGGGAAGTCCCGTTATCACAAAGGAAATGATAGAGGGAATGGCGAAGGAGGGCTTCGGCGTCCTCCGTATACCGGTCGCGTGGTCGAATATGATGGAGCACGACGGTACATATACCATCGACCCGGATTATGATGCACGTGTACACGAGGTCGTTGACTGGACTATCGAGAGCGGTATGTACGCTATCATCAATATCCACTGGGACGGCGGCTGGGTGAACAAGTTCCCCGACGACAAGGACGAGAGCATGAAGCGCTATACTCATATGTGGGAGCAGATAGCCGAAAGCTTCAAGGATTACAGCGACTACCTTATGTTTGAATCCCAGAACGAGGAGCTCGGCTGGGAGAGCATATGGAACCCGTGGGGCGGTACGAGCGGCAAGGCTGAATCGTATGCGCTCTGCAACGAGATAAATCAAAGATTCGTGGACGTCGTAAGAGACTCCGGCGGAAACAATGCCAAGCGTCATCTGCTCATTTCGGGCTATAATACAGCTATCGACCGCACCTGTGATGATATGTTCAAAATGCCGTCTGACCCGGCGAACCGTATGGCAGTTTCCGTTCACTACTATTCGCCTGCCGGATTCGCTATCCTCGAGGAGGACGCGGACTGGGGCAAGGCTACTCCCACCTGGGGAAGCGATCAGGACTATGCCTCGCTGAGAAGTGAGATGGCGACCCTCAAATCTCACTTCACTGATAAGGGTATCCCCGTTATCATCGGCGAGTATGGCTGTCCCACAAAGAATAAAGAGCCCGAATCGGTCCGCCGCTTCCTCTCATCAGTGTGCGAGGAGGCTTACAAAAGCGGTCACTGCCCCATTATGTGGGCAACTCCCGGCGGACACTACAACCGCGAGACCTGCAAAATGGAGAATCAGGAGCTGCAGAAAAAGCTCTTTGAGATAGGCGGCAAGGAGTTTTCACCAAAGCAGGCTGACCCGACTCCCGTTATGGGCGACGTGAACAACAGCGGCACATTCGAGGTCGCTGACCTCGTCGCAACTCAGAAATGGCTGCTCGGAAGCTCCGACTCAGCTCTCGCTGAATGGAAGAACGCCGACTACGACGGCGACGGCAGACTCGACACATTCGACCTCTGCCTTATGAGAAAAGACCTCCTCAATAAATAGTAATATTTCCCTTTTCTTTAGAAAATGTCCGCACAGGTGCTGTGACTAAGCCACTCGCAGCCCGTGCGGACATTTTCATATTATTTCAGCAGTTATTCTTCGACCTTGCCAGCCTTTAATCTTGCGAGGTAGTCCTTTGTCTCGGAGGAAACGACTCCGGAGAGCAGTATTATCGCGATTACATTCGGGATAGCCATAAGTCCGTTGAATATATCCGCAAGGTTCCATACAGCCTCTACTGCGAGGTAGGGACCAATGAAAACTGCGGCGATGTACACCCATCTGTAAATGACCGTAACATATTTGTTCGCGCCTGTAAGATAGGAAAGGCAGCGCTCGGAATAGTAATTCCAGCCGAGGATGGTCGTGAATGCGAATACCGCAAGGCAGGACATAAGTATGAACGACGAGACCCTCTCACTGAACGGCAGACCGTAATCGAATGCGTCCATCGTTATCATTACGCCCTTGAGCTCAGCTGTGTTATGGCTGCCGGACATTATTATCGCAAGTCCGGTCATCGTACATACGATGATAGTATCTATGAATGTACCGGTCATTGTGACGAGTCCCTGACGAACAGGCTCGTTCGTCTTTGCGGCAGCTGCGGCGATAGGTGCAGAGCCGAGTCCGGCTTCGTTTGAGAATATTCCTCTCGCAACACCGCTCTTCATCGCGTACATCATAACTGTACCTGCGGTGCCGCCTGCAACAGCCTTTGTGCTGAATGCACCCTCGATTATCGCCGAAAGCGCTGACGGTATCTCCGTGATGTGGCAGAATATGATAGTAAGGCAGCAGCCTGCATATGCAACTATCATCACCGGGACGATGACCTCTGAAACTGTCGCGATACGCTTTATACCGCCGATGACGATGAGCGCGGTGAGAAGCGTTATCAGTGCGCCGGCGATGACCGTAGTCCACGTATAATCCATACCGAACAGCGTTACCTTATGCTTCATATCCGGGTCAAAGAAGGTGTTCGCCGCAGATGTTATACCGTTTATCTGCGTTATCGTACCGATACCCATTATTCCGGCAAGAAGCCCGAATACCGCGAATATCTTGCCGAGCCACTTCCATTTCTTGCCGAGACCGTTCTCGATGTAATAGAACGGTCCGCCGAGGTAGTTGCCGTTTTCGTCCTTTACGCGGTACTTTACTGCAAGAAGTCCCTCTGCGTATTTCGTAGACATTCCGAGGAAAGCTGCAAGCTCCATCCAGAAAAGAGCTCCCGGACCTCCTGCTGCTATCGCTGTTGCGACGCCGACGATATTTCCCGTTCCGACCGTCGCCGAAAGAGCAGTACACAGAGCTGCAAAGCTCGATACCTCGCCGCTTCCGTTCTCCTCGTTCTTCACCATATACTTCAGCGCAGTTCCGAGCCTGCGTATCTGAAGGAGCTTCAGTCTCACAGTGAGCAGCACACCGCATACCATTATCAGGATTATGAGGGGAAGTCCCCACACATAGCTGTCTGCTGTGCTTATAAAATCATTGATCTTATCCAATGATACACCTCCGGATGTCAAACTTCGTTAAAATTATATCACAGATCTCCTCTGTTGTCAATGTATATCGGAGCAATTATTTCTCCGCGCCCCTTGAAATCGCTCTGATGCTGTGCTATAATTTGATGTGGCATCAATGAGGATTGTGACTATTGCAGTAAAGGTGAAACGCTTGAAGAGATACAAGGAAATGCTCCCGGCGGCGGTCTCGCTCATACTTGCGGTTTGTATGGTCGCCGCATCGGAGCTTATGCACGATAAAGAGATAATATTCCCCGAGATAACAGCTGTTGCTATCGGAGCCCTCGCTGCCCCGAAGCAGGCTTGGAACACCTCGCGGCTGAGACTTCTGCTGACGATAGCTTCGGCGGCGGTGCTCGGAGTCGGACTGGTCTTCGTCCCGCTGGCTCTGGCTTTGAAGCTGCCGCTCGCACTGCTGTGTGCGGTCGCCTGCGTGACTGTCTCGGGCACGGGATTCCTGCCGGCGGTCTCTGCGTGTGTGCTCCCGGTGCTGCTGGGTACACGGAGTCCCGTTTACATCGGCTCGGTAGTGGTGATGACATCGCTGATACTGCTCGCACAGCTCATTTTTGAGAGATGCGGCTTGCGCGAGCCTTATGCGTTCACGCCTGTAAAGCCCGATAAGCAGCTGTATATCCTCCGCCTGAAGCAGATAGCCGCAGCAGGTGTTATATGTGTGATACCGGCGCTTACGAAGGAGATATTCTTCATAGCTCCGCCGCTCATCGTCGCTTTTTTCGAGATGTCTGCACCGCAGAGCAGGCTTCTCGGACGTGCTCCGAAGGCTGTATCACTGATAGTGCTCGCAGCCGTTACCGGCGTCCTCACAAGATTCGTGCTCGCAGAAAAGCTCGGACTTCCGCTTGCTGTACCGGCGGCAGTTTCGTGTGCGGTGATACTCGTTGCAGTCGGCAGAATGAAGCTGTATTTTCCTCCGTGCGGAGCAATTGCAACGCTCCCGTTCATCATTCCCGAAAGTGCTCTTCTGAAATTCCCGTTCGAGGCAGCCGCAGGGATGCTCGTCTTCACAGCCGCTGCATTTGCACTTTCAAACGAGCGCCGTATCGTCCGGAAGGTCAGAGCTTTCATCAGACCGCGGAAGTACGCTCCGCCATCAGTAAAATAAACGAAAAGTGTATCACCCGAGAAAGCAGTTCCTTCAGATGATACACTTTTTTGCTTCCGTTACATATCAGCAAGCGCCTTGATGTCGGATGCGGAGGGATTCACCCTGCCCTCCGTTATCACCGCACCGGGAGCGCTGGGCCGGAGGTTCTCAACAGCCTTTCCGAAGCCGCTTCCGCCAGATGTTGCGAAGAGTATTATCCTCTTGCCCGAGAAGTCATAACTCTCAAGGAAGGTGTTGATGATGGTCGGAGCGATGTACCACCATACCGGGAATCCGACATAAACGGTATCGTAACCGGCGATATTCGCGCTCTTGTCTGCTAATGCCGGGCGCGAGGAATGGTCGCTCATCTCGACACTGCTGCGCGACTGCTTGTCCTGCCAGTTGAGGTCGGCGCCGGTGTAGGGAGTTTCGGGTCTTATCTCATAGATGTCGGCGCCTGCTGCGTCAGCAAGCTTCTTAGCAAGCGATGCTGTATTGCCGCTTGCGGAAAAGTATGCAACTAA
>Ga0326512_10002777_pt1 | contig 12940 bp, 15 predicted proteins | sample 1_2617_0518_D_FD_203652 | JGI IMG/M metagenome (GOLD analysis project Ga0326512, IMG submission 203652) | Bovine rumen microbial communities from UC Davis, California, United States - 1_2617_0518 | ecosystem: Host-associated > Mammals > Digestive system > Stomach > Rumen | place: USA... | reverse complement strand
TCCAGAGGTGAACACCTGTTCGACTGTTTCCCCACTTTATCACGCTAAAGTGCTAAAGTGCTAAAGCATTAAAGTCTGTTAGCTATCCCTAACAAAATAAGTACAAAAAAATACAATTTGTTCGATTGACTGTTCGATAGAGCTGGTGCTATACTGTAACTGAGCCTGGGAGAAAGGAGCGGGCTCCAGTAACAGAACCTTGAAACAGCAAACAGGTGTTCGACTAAATGTTTCACGTGAAACATCTTGTTTGCGTACCCAAAATTAGCAAGGTCTAATATTAGACCAGAAAAGGAGTGCAAAATGAATAGTAAAAACAAGGTAGACGTCGTAACAATTACCGAGACCCAACAGAGAGCACTGGAAGAAAAAATTGTAGGTATCCGCTCCGCTATGGACAACAGCGTTTTCGAGTTAGCACCACTACTTCGGGAGCTAGCGGAGGGTAAGGCACATATCCGTGACGGCTACACCAACTTTAAGGAGTATGTAGTTGACCGCCTTAATATCGGGGCGAGTTCCGCTATGAACTTAATAGCTCTTTCAAAGCGGTATGCCGAGGGCGGAAGCTATGCAATCCCAGACAAGTGGAAAGAATATGGTTTTGCAAAGCTTCAGCTCCTAAAGAACCATACAAACACCGAAATAGAAGCCAAGGGTATCACGGCTAATATGACTGTATCGGATATAATGGAAGCTTTCAAGCCGGCAATCGAGGAAGCCAAGTCCGAGGAAGCCAAGTCCGAGGAAGCCAAGTCCGAGGAAGCCAAGTCCGAGGAAGCCAAGTCCGAGGAAGCCAAGTCCGAGGAAGCCAAGTCCGAGGAAGCCAAGTCCGAGGAAATAGAAGCTACAATCAATCTTTCCGAGGTTTTGGAAGCTCTCAAGACTAAAGAAAAAAGAACGGCTTTCGAGAACTGGCTGAAAGTACATTCACAAAATGGTTTACAATATGTAAAAATAGTTCTCGGAGCATAATAACAATAGCAATGGGCGGCGCATAACCGCCCATCTATCAATAACTTAATGGAGAAAAAATATGATAGATTATAACCAGACTACATACAACGATTATGATGGTGACAATGAGTTTATTGATACTGATGAAAGCGCGTCTATTCCGGAGATACTGGAAAATATCCGTTTATCGGTAGAGATTTTATCCCGAAAGTACGATGAATTGAAACAAAAAATAGGGGTCTAATATTAGACCCCGCAACAACTACAGAAAAGAGGACGATATGAAACTACAAATTAAAACAACCAACAACCACTTAAAAACAGAAATGTTATCCATATTCCAACAGATAACATTCAATAACGATAATATCTGGGAGTCAAACAAGATAATGGTAGCCGATAATTTTATTGACGATATAGAAATTCACAGTAGTTATATAACGATAAATTTCGACGCTAGAAAATACATTTACGGCGGTATTCGCAGTTACGGGATAAACCGCTCAATGATAGACTCCTTTGAGGTAATCTCATAATGAAAAAGATAATGTCAGCTTCAAAGATGGAAAGCTCGATAAGAGATTTTCTAAACGGTAACACCAAAGCAGCAGCCGAGCTTATAGATACCGCGAACTCATACGCTAAGACAGCAAATAGCCGTATGAGATCACTTAGAAACGCAGGTTATGATATGTTCGCTTATGATAGAGCGGATATTATACTACTAAGTCAAAACCGTAGAACTTTCAAAACAACTTGGAATACATCCAATATTGAGGATAACTTAGATAATTTCATAACATCTTTGCGTGAAACTCGTTTATTCCTATCCTCTGAGCAATCAACAGTATCGGGAGCGAAAGCAAAAGCGGATAGATTTCTCGAACAAATGGATTTCTATGGTTGGATAAAGCGTGATAATCTATCTGAGGATACACAAAGAGAATTAGTACATTTAATGGGTGATGGCGGTCTCAGGGAGCTAATATCAATAACATACGAGTCCGTTGAAGATGTTTTGTCAACGATAACCGACGATATAGAATCAGGCGCAACATTTGACGAAATTTCGGATAAAATTGACCGCATAATTTATGGTGAAATGGACTATGATGATTACTTTGGCGTAATGAAAAAATAAGTCTAATATTAGACCATACAATGAAAGTGAGAAATAAATGGAAGCTATCAATGATCGAGAATACATTGTTAAGATACGGATCAGGACTGACTCTTTAACAACTGCGCAAAATATGGTTTTAATAGCACAGGAAATATTTGATGATATATCAGACAAAGGTGACAATATTGACTGCTCAATAAAAGAAAACATAATTCACATACTATTCAAGGAATAAATATGACTTACAATGTTATAGATACTAATTACATAGAAATTTCTGAAAATGTTAGAAAACAGGGAGTGTGTACTAGAAAAACAAAAGATGGAGTCAACTACTTATATAACTCTTTTGCGACATTCGATATCGAAACAACAAGTGTGTTTCCCAAAGACGGTATCGAGGATTTTGAACCATATGCCTTTATGTATATTTGGCAGTTTTACTTAGATCATAAATGTATTATTGGTAGAACTTGGGAAGATTGGTTACTATTCATAGAATACATAACTAATGCTATTAAGACTGACAACCAGCAGCATTTGGTTATTTATGTACACAATCTTCCTTATGAGTTTCAATTTATAAGGAATTTTCACACTTTTACAGATGTATTTTGCACAGATAAAAACAAACCGCTTAGGGCGGTAACATCAAACGGTTTAGAATTCAGATGTTCATATAAATTATCAAATATGTCACTTGACAAGTTTATATCGTCGTGCCCTACTGCTACACATATGAAGTTATCAGGCGATAAATTTGATTACTCAAAATTCAGAACACCAATAACTGAACTTTCAGAGTACGAAATGGATTATTCCTGTAATGATGTAATAGGTCTACACGAAGCGATAGAGTATCAACTTAATCACTATGGAGATACTTTAGCAACTATTCCATATACTTCAACGGGATATGTTCGACGAGAAGCGCGTAAAGCTATGTTATCTAATAAAAGAAACATATTTACTATTCGTGATTCCCGTTTACATCCGTACACTTACACTTTATTAAAGACAGCAAGAAGGGGAGGAAACGCTCACTGCAACCCATATTACAGTAACGAGATTTTTAATGACTTAAAATCAAAAGATATGTCATCCGCTTATCCGGCTGTAATGCTGCAATGCAAGTTTCCTATGACAGGATTTGTAAGACGGAATACAGACTTATTAGAAAGTCTAATATTAGACCCTACAAAAGCACTTATAATTGATATAACATTTATCAATTTGAGAATAAAAACGATAAATACAGTACCTTATATTCCGAAAGCAAAATGTATAGAGCTTTCCCATATATACGGAGATAATGGTAGAGTTTTATCTGCAAGTCGCGCCGGTATGGTTATAACAGATATCGACTATCGCATTATCGAATATCAGTATGATTGGGATAGCGTTGAAGTAAGGTATTTATTCTCGGCAACATACGGATATTTACCAAATGAATATAGGCAGTATATCTTTGACAGATATAAATTAAAGTGCGACTTAAAAGGTTCTGACGAATATTTATACAACAAAGAGAAAAACAAAATAAACGCACTATTTGGTATGATGTTAACTGATATTGTAAACCATAATATAATATATGTACCGAACTCAGAAACACCATATGAAGTCGAGATTCCAGATTTGAATAAATCACTTGACAGTTATTATCGTTCAAAAAACACATTTTTAGCATATCAATGGGGAGTATGGGTAACTGCACATTGCCGAAACAGGCTGCAAAAAGCAATAAATAATCTTACAGACGATATGGTATATTGCGATACCGATTCTGTTAAATACTTCGGGTCAAATGGAAAATACGATTCTCTATTTAATGTATTAAATGGCGAGATAATTGAAGAGACAAAACAATGCGGTTTTAATACTCACTATACAAGACCTGATGGTAAAACCTTTGACTTAGGACTATGGGAAGATGACGGTACATATAAACAATTTGTTTCTATGGGAAGTAAAAAATACGGATATATAGATGAAGATGATAATTTGCACATAACTGTTGCAGGTCTATCAAAATCTAAAGGTAAAACATATTTGGAGAAAAAAGGCGGAATATCTGCATTTCATAAAGGCACAATAATACCTAAAGAATACTCCGGACGCACAACCGCTCATTTCAATAATGTTAAAGAACCGTATTATATAACAGTTTACGACCCTCAGCAAAAGCGTAAAGTAAAAATACTCACAGCGTCGTCTATAGCTATTAGGAATGTAGAATATACATTTGGCATTACAGATGATTATGAGCAACTACTTGACTCAATAAAAGCACCTCTCTATTGAGGTCTAATATTAGACTTGCTATGGCACAAGCCAAAACACAATAGATCAACAGTACGAAAGGAGAAAAGAAATGATTAAATCGTACAACTTCACAGCAAAAGACAACTTTAACTCTATCGCAGGGATCCCTATGCAGTCAAAGAGCGGCGAGACCATAACGGTTGTAGGAGCCGCTATTGACGAGAGACCAAATGCAGACGGAGAAGCGCAGGAGGTAGGATTGCTTGTAGGTTCAGACGGAACAGTATACACCGGCATTTCAGGTACAGCCATTCGTGGGATCGAAATGCTTATTGATTATATGAATGAAGAGAACCTCAGCGAGGTTGAGATACAGTTTGTTTCACAGCAGTCAAAGCAGGGAAGGACATTCATCACATTACGCTTAGTATAACAGATATAGCAGGCAGCCATAGCAAGTAGCCTGCTTATAGGAGAAATTATGATTGAACTAAAAACAAAAGAGGATGAGAAAAACTTATACATAGATGTACCAACCCGTTCAGATATGGATTTTCAAATTTTTATCGGAGCGCGAGGAACAGGAAAAACATTCACCGCACTTAGACCTTTTATCAACTACAGAGAACTAAACAGAAGATTTATATACTTACGAAACACCGACAGAGAAGCTAAAATTGCAACTACTAAGGTTGGTAACGCTTTCAAGTCGATAAACACTCTGTATAAAACTGAAATTACCGGTGGTTTTTCCTCCGAATTAGGTATCGGATGTTTTTATGACAGATACGGTTTAGACGATGATGATAAAAGTGACGGAGAACTTATTGGTTACGCGTTCGGATTATCTACTTTTGCAGGTGTACGCTCAATAGACTTATCTGATGTAGATACTTGTATATTTGAGGAATTTATACCCGAGAAGCATATCCGTAAAATGAAAAATAGAGGAGACGCTTTCCTTAATTTTATCGAAACTGCAAATAGAAATAGAGAATTAAATGGAGGAAAGCCAATCCGTATATATTTATTAGCAAATGCCATAGCTCTTGATGACGAGATTTTATTGGCATTAGGTGCTAGTAAAGAAATTGAGGATATGATTAGAAACGGAGAGAAAAGACGAACCGTAAGAAGTCGCCACCTGTACATCGAATTAGTCGATAATGTAGGAATAGTTGAGGAAAAACGAAAGGGCGCACTGTATCAAGTTGCTAACAAAGACTTTACTGAAAGCGCATTAACAGCAGATTTTCACACTGAACGATTATACTTAATTCTAAAAAATTTCAATCAGCGCGATTATAAGCCTTGGATATCGTATGACAAATATTGCGTCTATCAGCACAAATCAAACGGAACTATACATATCGCTAAGACAGGAGAAAAAGCAAAGCACCATTTATTAAAAACAGAGTTCGTTCGCTTTAGGCAACTTTTCCGTGGAAAATATATTTTATATTGCGGTTCAGATAATATCACTTTTGATAGTTATAATACTAGGGCAGAAATTGAACAAGCTCTCAAAATAGATAGATAGTCTAATATTAGACCTGCTCATTACTGAGCGCCAATCCGATATACCTCACGACCGACAGTCAGAAGCTGAGAGGTGGCTTGGTCAGCCGCAAGATTGGTGTTCATTTATGGGCAGGAGAAAGGAGAAATCAATGGATATTGACGAAACAGATAATGAAAATAAAGATCAGGAAAATCAGAATGGGTCTGAGCAGCCGGATTTAAGCAAATTTGAACAAAATTTGCAGAGAACAGAAGATCAGGATGATAACTCTAAAATGTTAGAGTTATTAAATAAACAGGACGCAACCATTACACAGCTGAAAGCAGAGATAAAAAACTTAAAAGAATTAAATATGACATTAGCTCTTAGTGCAGGAACTAAAAACGAGCCGCAATCAGCGGTGGACGCATTAAATAGTGCGTTTAAGAAATAGGTCTAATATTAGACAGAAAGGAATACAATGGAAACTACACAGTTATATAATATCGTGAATGATATCAACTCGCAGACGATGGGTGATATCGCAATAAAGGCAGTAGATACCGCAAGTTTTATCGCAATGGGTCAGCAGGTTCTGGCATCCAACAATAATACTGAACCATTTCTCAACACTCTAGTGCAGCGAATTGGAAAGTCAATAATAAGCTACCGCAGGTATGAGAGCAAGCTCGCAGATATGGCGCTTACTGATATCGAATGGGGAGCAATCCTACAGAAGATAAAAGTAGATATGCCTCAGGCTGTAGAGGACGCTTCAGTAAATCTTGTTGATGGTCAGAGTGTAGATCCTTATATCGTAACAAAGCCGGTATCACATCAGAAGTTTTTCGTGGTGCGCAGCCCTTACGACTTTAAGATTACTACACAGTATCGTTGGTTGAAAGAAGCGTTTACATCAGAGGGCGCAATGATGTCATTCATAAGCGCCGTAAATGGTGAAGCACAGAACGCACTTGAACTGTCACAGGAAAATCTCGCGAGAATGTGTATGAACAATTTTATCGCGAATACTGACGATAGCCAAAGAGTACACCTCGTCACTATGTATAACGCAGTATCAGCAAGCCATGTCACATCAGATAACGCTTTAATGAGCGAGTCATTTTTGAGATATGCGGTGTCGCAGATTAAATTGAAAATGATACAGATGGAAATGATGAGTACACAGTTCAATAAAGAGGGTATGCAGAGACATACACCTCGTTCTGACCAGCGTTTTGTAGTCAGAGCAGATTTCCAGCTTGCTATGGAAACACAGGTTGAGTATGCAGCGTTCCACGACGAGTATGTAAAACTTGAGGATTTCATAAAAGTGCCGTATTGGCAGGCAGCAGACACTCCTAACGATATAATAATTGAGGGAAAAAGTGAAGAGATAGAAGTGAACAATGTGGTTGCTTTCTTACACGACCGCGACGCGTTGGGAACATTCAGAAAAGAGACAGAAGTCTTAACAACACCAGTAAATGCTCGTGGAGCATATTGGAATACATTTTATCATACCAATGACGCGAGGTTTAATGACCTTAGCGAAAATGGTATCGTATTCCTGCTGGATTAGCGCACTCCTTGGTCGCTACAGTACCGCCGGTGGATTATGAGGGGTTCGACTCCCCTCAGGCGGTAGTCTAATATTAGACTTGAAGCGGTGCAACAAGTACAACGCAATAACCAGTGTATTATAGACATTCCCTAAACAATACCGCTTCCCAAGATAGGAGAGAGAGTTATGGAAATAGAGTTATTCAAATTTGCTAAACGGATTAACAGTACAAAGAGACCGTCAACTGGTAGTGGTTTTACTACGCAATGCACTATTAAACAAAACGCTCCTTATGTTGGAACATTCGGTTCTTCAAGTGATACTACTGTCTGCTTTCCAGTTCTATTTTTAACGAATGTGAATGACCCAAATCAGTATAATTACTGTAGAACCTTTGGTAATAGATATTATTTTATAAAAGATGTTCAAGTTGATATCAACGGTGCAGCAACATTGCATTGTGAAATTGATGTATTGGCTACGAGAAAAGAAGAAATATTAGCAAGTACACAATATGTGTTATATAGTTCTAGTAATTACAATTTACAGATAACAGACTCAAGGCAAGCTGTCATAAACGGACTAGCTGTACAAAGTGTGACAGAACCGTTGGGCTGGGATATACTATTAGATGATGCTTTATATATAGTAACAGGAATATCGGAGGATCGACCACTACCTGTTTCATATTTATTAGATACTGTAAACTCAGCAGAACTTGCAAAATGGATATCAGATCCGGCAAACCTACAATTTCAAGATGAACTTAGACAGTTTTTATTTTCTCCAGCCGACGCTATAACATCAATTAAAATGACTAGACTTGACTTAGCACCAGTAGCGCAGGATGTTCAAGTAACACTTGGGCATATAGGAACAACCGCTAGAGGTAAACTACTACATTATGGACGAATATATTACCATAGACATCACATATCATTAACTAACAGTTTAATAAACAAACTAGATTATACATACGGAAAAAATTATTCCACATATTCCATAGAATTGCCTTATTGTGGAGTATATCAACTTCCAGCTGATGAAATATACAATTATGGAAAAGATGATGGGCAAATTGAGTTGTCAGTAGATTACCATATATCAGCAACAACAGGAGAAATTGTAGGTTTCGTGTTTCTCGGAACAAGCACAAGAAAAATATTGGAGTTCAGTGGTAATTGTATGGCAGACATACCTTGGGGTTCGCAGAAGAGTATTGACGCAGGAGCAACTATAGCTCTAGCAACTGCCGCGTTAGGTATGATTACAGGAACAGTCGTCGCAACCGGAGCAGCAACCGCCGGAATTAATGAGATTGCAACTACCGGAATTGTAACAGCAAGCGCAAACTCAGGTATGGCAGTAAATTCCGCAATATCGGGAATAGAAAAAGGCGCACCACAAATTCACTCGACGGCAGGGAATTTAAGTGGTTATATGGGCGCGATTGACGGATATTTTGACAAAATAAAATTCATAAGAAACTATAGGCAACCCGTAGAAAATATTGAAGCCAAGAAAAATATACTAGGTTTACCGTGCAACAAAGTCCTACCGTTAAGTTCCTTATCTGGATTTTGCCAATGCAAATCACCAAGCATAGAAATAAATGACTTGAAAATGATTGCCGAACTAATAAACAGTTATTTAAGTGGAGGATTTTTCATAGAATGATTGAAGCAATACCGTTACTAATAACAGTTGCAATTATTATTGCATTATCAGGGAAAATAAAATAGTCTAATATTAGACCGGAGGTATCATTTATGTCAAAACAGATGAACCCAATAATAAACAAAGCTAAAGATTATTGGGACGCTCTAAAAGAAGCGTTCGGAATTAAACCAACCGATGTTAATGGGCAAGCGACAGCTAGAACAGGTTACTATTGGTGGATATTATTACGGAAAGCAAAATCCCTATTTAAGATAGAATGTCCCGATAATTGGGATAAAGATTATATCTTAGATAATTTGCTGCTAAAAGGAAAATTCTGTATAACAGACACTAGCGTTGGAGTCGTACCGTTAGAGTGCCAACCTTATGGGATAAACATTTTTGAAAGAAGCACAAATGTTAATATTGGCAATCCCATTTTAGGAACATTGAACAGGCAGATAGGTACGGATTGCGAGATAGTATATCTAAACGATGATAAAATATTTGCGGGTATAACATTCATATTAAGTATCTATTCCGAACAGCTGGCACAGTGCGATGCTGCGATTGATGTTAATTTAATGAATAGTAAAACAGCAATGGTGTTCGGAGCTACAAACAAGGCGGAAGCGGATTCGTTAAAATTGATGTACACTAAAATATCACAAGGAGAGCCGGCAGTCTTTATGCGCAATTCTGACTTGACGGGCGCAGATACCCTATTTTTCGCAAATAAAGCAAAAGAAAACTATATCGCAGATTTGATTCACATAGAAAAAAGACGAATAATGGAAGAGTTCTTAACAGAGTTTGGAGTGAATAACGCAAATACTGATAAAAGAGAAAGGCTTAATGCTGACGAAGTAAATTCAAATAATGAAGAGCTGCTGGTAAATACTGCATATTGGGTAGAAAATCTTGACAAATGCTGCGAAAAGGTAAACAAAATGTTTCCCGAAGTGAATTTCCATATTACTATGCCATATAGAGGTAAAACACTAAGGTCTAATATTAGACCGGAAAAGGAGAGTGACAATGTTCAAGTTTCGTGATTTGTTAGAAATGTGGCAAATGCGAAATGATGGAGACAACATTTTCGCAATGCTGCAAGATTATAGACTTGATGAACGGCTATCAAGAACACTGATGAACAACCAAATTTTAATACGGTTCGGAACTTTATATCCTTTATACAACGACAGCGATATGATGAAATTTGCCATAGATAATTGGTTTGAAGAATACTCACCGGTTATAGATAGGCTCTTAGACGCACAGGACAAATTCGACGAGTTAGATCCTTTTGTAAATGAGGATTGGGAAGAAAATTATGGTGGAACTAGAAACGACATAAATGCTAATAATACAACTCAGACAAATGTTAGAAATAGAACTGATGATATTACAGATAACACAACCACTAATGCTACTGAAAATATAACTGAAAATATAGATACCACTAAAACAGAAAACGCAACTAAGACAGAAAATGCGACTAAAAATGACACTTTTGAAGAGGGCACAACTGATAATAAAACTACGGATACCACGAGAAATGAAAATAGAACTACCGAGGTAGATACAGTAAATACTGTAAGTGCATACGACAGCAGTGACTATCAGCCACAAAGTAGGACTGATACGGATACAACTGACAATGTAAACACCACCGAAAACATAACCGAAAACAATACTATTAAGCACACTTCTAATGATACTGAAACAGAAACAAGAAACGAAACAGCAGCGAAAAATATAACAGAAAATGTAGATAGAGGACTAGAAAACACAAAAACTCAAACAGTAGGAGAAGTTATAGAAGAAGAAGAAAACGAAACAGATAACCTCAATCGGTCAGATAGATTTACCGGAGATAGGCAAGAGAAACACAATCTATCGCATAGAGGTAAAAGTGGAGTACAGAGTTATGCGGATATGCTCGAAGAAGCGAGAGACGCGGCGCAGTTTGATATATACGATTGGGTGCTAGTGAGACTAGAACGAGCAGTATGCTTAGGAGTATATTAAGTCTAATATTAGACTAGAAAGGAGTAATATGGCTTTTGGTAATTTTGAATTTCCTAATGCTAGTGTATATGATAGCGATTTACGCGAAGTGTTAAGAATAATTAAAAAGCTAACTGACAGCTACAACGATATAGTTGAAACTGTGAATGAAGTTGAAACATTATCGGAAGAGACAAAAGCGCAGGTGTTAGCTCTAAAAGTAGAATTGGAAAACGCTCTCGGTACTATCGACGACAAAATAGCTAAACTGTTAAAAGAAGCTATTTCCGAATATCAGGGAGAGATCGACGCAATCAATATAAAAATTGATATGCTGAACACTAAGTACGATGGCTTGAAAGATTATGTCGATAATGTAGATAACGAAAATCGTATTTGGACATTATTATCAATAACCTCGATAACAGCTAAGCTGCAAACACAGATAAATGAACTTTACGATTTGGTTAAAGAAAATTACACTGTCTACAATCCGCTTAGAGCGTTATGGCAAAATGCCAACAAAGCAGTTAATGATCTATACGAAGCGGAAAGATACGGTGGGCTAACAAATGCTGAGCTGAGCCATTATGATATGACGAATGAGCAGTTTGCACAAAGAAACCTTTGCAATTACGATATTGCCATAAATCTTAGGTGGATACTTGAAGATTATGGAGTTAGGAGAACAGTCCATCCGGCATATGGTACTAGGACGATACCATACAATGCAGACTCGTTCATTTGGACAGAATTTTTGGGCACTATGAGCAATGAGCAATTTATAAATCTTGACTTAACTAATGAGGAATTTGCAGCACTTAACTTGACAAATCAGGAGTATATGGAGTATCGCGCAAACCCTAGATATCTTGATGGTGTAGGTTTCGTCGATACAAGCGGATCAGGATTAACTAACAATGAGATGGGTACATTGGGTATCCACGCATAGGTCTAATATTAGACCGGAAAGGAGTCATAAATGGCTTACACAAATCAGACAACACACTACGGATTGCCGCTTCCTACAAGTGGTGATAAGAGCACATTCCTTGATACCAATGAAAGTTTTGGAAGAGTGGATGCCGCGTTATATGAAGCGCAAACAAATGCAAGTGCAGCAACGCAGGATATCGGACAGGCACAGACAAGGATTAGTGCGTTGGAAACAGCAATGACTGGAGCGCAGACTTCCATTTCGGAGTTGCAGGGTCGCCAGACTATTGTTGAAAACAACTTGACGGATACGATGAGTGATGTGGATACGGCGCAGACGGATATTACGAAGTTACAGACGGATGTTACTGAACTTGATACAAGAACAAGTATCTCAAGTATAGTAATAGATGGTGATAATAGCAAATCATCCGCCGATATGCTTCAGGAATTGGTAACACAAATTATATCCAGTCACGGAACTGGTATCGGAATTACTGCTAGGTTAGCAATCCCGGATAGTGCAACGCATAGAAATGGAGTAGTAGGACATATTTCGATCACCGACGCTAATAACTGGGCTATATTCGCTGACAGTATCGAACCCGGACCAATCTCTTCTCCCTCTATGAGAGTAAATACTTGCTCTATTGTTAAGAATAATGGCACCTATAGTATTGCTATTTTTGGAAGCACTGCATTGATAAACGGCACCGTTAACGCGATAGTAGAAACCGACTTAAACACAATAATACCGACTCCCGGAACAGCACTGGGAGTATCACCAATAGCTATATCAAAGGTATCATAGCATCACGATATTTACTAAGGGTCTAATATTAGACCCTTTTTAATTGTACCTAACCCTCTTGCGGAGGTCTAACGATTAGACCTAATTACAGAACAGGTGTTCACCTCCGGAGCA
>Ga0326512_10002776_pt1 | contig 12949 bp, 11 predicted proteins | sample 1_2617_0518_D_FD_203652 | JGI IMG/M metagenome (GOLD analysis project Ga0326512, IMG submission 203652) | Bovine rumen microbial communities from UC Davis, California, United States - 1_2617_0518 | ecosystem: Host-associated > Mammals > Digestive system > Stomach > Rumen | place: USA... | reverse complement strand
TGACGGCGTTCTCTACTTCCGGCACTGTCACGGTTGCATAATACGCACTCATAACTATTTATTGGAATGCACTTTGCTTGCGCGAAGTGCATTTTTATCCTTTCAGTCAAAAAAGTATCGATGTATGCATAAAAACCCTACAATGTAAGATAAAATCTTGTATAATATACTAAGTAAGCGCTTGCAAAAGCTATAATGGAGGAATTCTTTATGGACATCCGTAAACTCAATGAAAAAGTCGAAGAACTAGTCGCTGAAGTCAGTTATCCGTGTAAGAAGAAGAACCATTTGAAATTTGTCTTCAAGCTCTCCCCATCTCCAGATCATGTCTTCTTTGAATCTGGTATCCGTAGTGTTGGTCGTTCTGTCTTAGAATTAGTCAACGCTCATTATCTCTTCACCCGTGGTTACACTGGTAACAGAGAAATCGATGAGGCCAAAGCCGCATATGCTGCTAAAAAGCCTTATGAGAAATATGCCAAGGATCATAATCTCTATCGCTTTGTCTACAATCAGGATATCTTCGGTGATGAAGTCAAGAGAGGCAACAAGGAATTCCCTAAGGCTAAAGATATCGCCTTCGTGGAAAGATTGGTCGGTGCCATGTATTATGACTCTGACTTTGAAACCTGCAAGGATTGGATCATCAACAATCTCGGTATCCGTGAATTCAAGAAAGTCGGTTCGATCAATCAATAAGTCTGTATCTAAAATGCCTCCTTGGTTAAACCAAGGAGGCATATTTTATTTAGCAGTAACAGCGATAAAGAAGGTGGCTTTCTGGTTAGCAGAGATTGAAAGGACATTGTCCTGACCAGTCTTAACTTCAGCGTCTAAAGAGAAGTTATTGCCTGAACCAGAGTTGTCATCGATTGCATTACCAAAAGTCGCTTTTGGATCTAAATCTAAGGAAACAGAAGCGGCAGTGTAATCCACCCAGGATTCCACATTATAAGTACCATCAGCTAAACCTAAGGTAAGATTGATCGCAGTTGTGGCATCTTCCACACTGATAGAATAGACACCGGTTTTTGAAATGGTGTTATCATTTAAGGCTTCTACTTCAGATAACGTGATGGTGGTTTCTGGAGCGTCCTTGGTTTCTACATAGGCATTAGGATTAAAAGCGAAATTTTCAGGAAGATTGCTTAAGTGGACATATAAGGTTTCTTCACTAGAAGCAAAGGTAGCCTTACCAGTCTCATCCACTGCGACAGGGCGGAAGCAGTTCGTAGCAGTACACCAGACAACCTTGGTATTCAAAGCTGGAGTCGCATCTGGTTTCTTGACTGTGACAGCATAGTTGATCAAAGAAGAACTGCTTTCCTCTTCAGAACTTTCTTCATCTTCACTAGATTCTTCTACAACAGAAGCAATAACACTGCTTTCAGTATCTTTGCTAGATGGGGCAACACTAGAAGTATTACCACCACAAGAAGCAAGGGAGAGCATGGTGAGAAGAGATGTTATTAAAAGATATTTTTTCATGATTTATTTTCCTCCAAGAGTAATGGAAAGACTATACTCTTTTTTCTTAATTTTGAAAAGCATTATAATCAGCAACCAAATCATCATAAGTGACACTGCCAGAATGAATTTTTCTGATGATATTACATTCATCAAGAACAAAGGTCATCGGATAGACGCTGGTTCCACCCAGTCTGGTATAGAAAGAATAGATACCGTTTTTATCCTGTAGATAATCAAAGTCATATTCTTTCCATAATGTCGTTTGATCAAGATCATCTACATGAGTGTTGATAAAACCTTCAACATCTTCTTTAAAAGCATCGGTCGTATCTTTATCACTTTCTGTTTCCGATTCAGAAGAGTGAATGGTGATGATATTGACATCATAATTCTCTTTCAGTTTGTTGAAATAAGGAATCTCTTTGATACAAGGACCACACCAGGTTCCCCAGAAATTGATGAAGGTGACTTTACCTAGGCTGTCTCGGATGTTGAATTCATCATGAGATAGATAACGATAGAAACTTTCTTCAGGTAGATAATGGTCAAGATAGACAGGATTTTTTATCTCCGCAGATTTCTGTTGGGCAAGTAAAGCGTCCTTCTTAACCAAACACATGGATTTAGAAACATCTTTACTGATAATGATGATATTGCTATCCCCATCAATATAGGCACAATACGGATACTGAACTTCATTTTCACCAATAAAGTTTCGAATTGCAGAATTTTCATTATCATCATAACCAAACTGCAGATCATAGTTAGCGTAGTCGACATTGACCTTCTGCATCAACGAACTCATCGCCTGATAAGGGAAAAGAACAAAGATATCACAGTTTTCATTTCCTTTTTTGGTCTCATCAAGATTTTTGATCAGTTCATCATCCGCATCTTCTAAAAAGACAAGGAAGGAAGAACGGTCTTTTTCATCCTGAGCTGAAGAAGAGAAGTTCATCGCTTCATGATGGAAGGAAGTATAGTTGAAACTGGCAGTCGACTTACCGTTGATGGTATTAACAGTGACTTCAGCAGCCGTTTTATCCTTGGCGATGAAGTTGAAATAGACTAGCGAACCAATTAAAGTTACACCCATGACGGAATAAAGAATCGTCCAGGTTAATTTGTTGATCTTAGCATTAGTCATTCTTGCTTCCTCCTTCGTTAGAAAGAGTTTTGGCTCTGACTTCTCTATTCTCTAGAGTCTCTTTGCTATAACCAGGATATAAGTAGGCAAGCGGACCTCTGAAATGAATGGCTTTGACTGGACATCCAGGGATACATTTACCACACTGGATACATTCATGATCACCAACTTCTTTGACATCCATGTTACATTCTTTCACACAGATACCACACTTGGTACACTTCTTCTTATCCACGGTGATACCGACAAGATTTAACTTGTTGAAGAAAGAATAAATAGCACCTAACGGACAGACAAAACGACAAAATGGTCTAAACATCAAGATGGACATCACCATAAAGAAGACCATGATGAGAGATTTCCAGGTAAACAGAGCACCTAACATCTCTAATAAACTTTCATTGTTAGGGTTTAACAATAAGCCATAAGCGCCACCAAAGGTGCCAGCTGGACAGATGTACTTACAAAACGCAGGAACCGCCAAGTTCTGAATTCCGTATACCACAGGTAGAATGATAACTAAGGTTAGAAGTAAGAAGTACTTCAGATAACTAAGACCACGGGTGAATTTCGACTTGGTGATCTTAAACGTCTTGATCTTATATAACATGTCCTGTAATAAACCAAAGGGACATAACCAACCACAAATCGTTCTGCCAAAAATCAAACCGTACATCAATAAAATGCCGATGACATAAAAGGCGGTCGAATGACCAGCACCAGCTAAGGCATTTTGAAGAGAACCAAGTGGGCAAGCACCAATTGCACCTGGACAAGAATAGCAGTTCATGCCTGGAACACAGATGGCTTTTGAAGCACCTTTATAGATATTGCCAGTGATATATCCTTTTAAATTCGCATTGTAAAGAAGAGCAGCAAAAGCCTGCACAATATGTCTGCGATTAGGGATGTGGTTCTTGATCCAGGACCACGTATTAGAAATGATCTTTTGCATACTATCCTAGACCTATACACTCCGTGCAGATGTTGATGGCTTTGTTTAAGACCTCACCAACTTCACCATTGATCGCACCAACAATAATGAAGGTGATTGCCGTAAGAGCAATGACACCACGAATGATATTGATGACAAGTTTCTCTTTGGAGTCATCCTGAGAAGCTTCTTCATCCTTCTTTTTCATCTTCAGACGCTTTAAGACTTCCATCGACTTCTTCATAAAATACTCTTTGATTAGATAAGAGACGACAAGCACAACATAGATACCAAATAAAAATGGTAAGACATGAATACCTAGAGATATGGCTTGTTCTAATAAGTCTCCATGGGCGTCAAAGTTATTTGGATTGACCACATAAGCAACCGGGAACACCAATAAACCAAGAGATAAAACTATACAAATGATATTCACAATCAAAAGATAGCGTTCGTTCTGTTTATATAAAGCGAGTTCTTCATTTTCTAATAAGGAAAGATCCTTTTTGGATTTCAGGAAATCATACTGATCAAAAATCTCTCTTTTTGTTCTCTTCTTCTCTTTGTCCTTGAAGACAAAATGAAGAACCAATGAAGCAATCAAAGAAAGAACAAAGAAGCTAAGAGCCGTGATGATTAATCCACCGCGTTTCGCGACACTTTCATAAGAATAGACATTGCTTAACCCTTCTTCTTTTCCAGCGAAGTAGATATCACCCAAAGCCCAAATTAAAAGAAAACCAGCGACAACACATAAAATTGTCGTGGCTATCTTAAATATCAATGGTAAAGGTAATACTTTCTTTTCTCGTTCCATTTCCATATCCAGTGATGTTTTAACACGCACATTTTATAAGATATAAAGATAACTTTCAAATATTTCTCAAAGACGGAAAATAACACCTATTTACAACAAAGCAGAAGAAAAAAGCATATAGAGTGGATAACCATGTGCAAAACACACCCCTTCCTTGAAATAAGATTTAAAGAGTAGAAAACAGTCCTGTTTTATGCCAGATAAACTTTTTATATGATAGCGTTTTCAATTTTCATGCTTTTGTATCATCTTCCATCAAAAAGAAATCACAGTTATGTTTTTCTCTTGTTTACTTTATTCTCTTCCTAAAGAAAAACCACCCTAAAACAATGCAAAAAGAGCATTCTTAAGATAAAAATGAAACCATCTAAGTTTGTTTCAATAAAAAAGATAGTTTCAAAATGTCAAAAATTCAAAAAATTCATCTTTTAAAAAGTTTTTACAAGAAATTGACCATATATTAAGATTTACCCATATGAAAATGGAACGAACAAATATCTAAGGGGGTTAAACTTATGACCAAAAGATTACTCAAAAGCTTAATCGGATTATCTACATTATTACTTGTCGGTTGTGGTAACAACGTCACCTCTACTTCTACACCAGCATCTGACGCTTCTACTGTCACGGAAACTTCTACCGTTGCTGAAACTTCTACCGCCACAGAAACTTCTTCGGTTGCGGATGTCTCTTCTGTCCAGGAGAATTTACCAGACTTTACCGATTACAAACTCATCTTCTTAAACAAGGCCAACAAAGCCTTAAAAGGTCTCAAAGTCACTTTGACTGGTGAAGATTTTGAAGAAACCAAGACCACTGGTATCAGAGGTAGCGTCACCTTCAAGGAGACGCCTACTGCTGACTACACCATCACCGTCAGTAGCCTTCCTGCTGGTTATACCTGGGAAACAGCTCTTACCTTTGATAAGGCGGAAGCAGAACAGACCTTCATCGCCGCTAGTGAACTTAGATCAGCTGATGATTACACCACCGCTACCAAATACACCACTGGCGATATCATGTGTGACTTCTATGCCAACCGTGCCTGGAATGAAACAGTCGATGGCACGACTACCGTCAAGAGCGAAAGCACACCATTATCCGATATCTTAGATGGTAAAGATGCAGTCATGCTCAACTTCTGGGGTACCTGGTGTGGCTGGTGCGTCCGTGAAATGCCTGCCTTTGAATCCTTCTATCAAGCCCATGACAACATCGGTATCTATGCCGTTTCTGATAGGGATGATGTCAACGCCGTTGCCACTTTTAAAGCAAGCAACAACTTAACCTTCGATTTGGCTAGCTTACCAAACACCAACTTGATCGGTTCCTTCTCTATTTCCGGTTATCCAACCACCGTCGTCATCGATTCTTATGGTTTGATCACCAAGGTTCACTCCGGCGCCTTACAGACGCTTGCTGAAGTCGAAACCTTAATGAGCGACTATATCGACTAATATAAAGAAAAACTTACGTAACAAAATACATGCCTTGCGGGGATTCCCACAAGGCATGTTTTCAATTTATGCTAGTAGCAGATTAGGCTTCAACAGCGTCTTTCTTATCCTGACGTAAGAACATACCGACAGTGATAAGAATAGAAGCCAAAGCGTAGAAGACGATAGCGACGACGGAAGTTCCAAAGGCAGTCCAGCCTAAGCTGTTGGTGCTATCCCAAGAGAACAAGGAAGAGATCAATTCAACTCTATTTAAAAGGATAAAGCCAAACATAAAGCCAAAACCGGCAATCGCAACAAGTAAGACAACTGGCATCCAGAAAGCTTTGGCAAACTTGATGCTGGCTAAGAAGCCACAGACACCAACTAAGAAAGCAAGAATAGAGATGGTAATGCCCAAACCAGCCTGAGAGCCAAGATCATTAGCCTGAACACCATTGGTGACAAGCGTAAAAATCATACCGAGAAGACCAAAGAGTGCAGCCACACAATAAAAGATATTGGCAATACTTAATTTCTTAAAGAAGCTCATAATTATTCACCCTCCTGAGTACGAGCAGCAAGGATGTAGAGAACAAGACAAGCCGCTAAGGCGACACCGGCGACGATGTCGATGGCAAAGTAGACACCTCTCCACCAGGTCATATTCCATTCGGCGTGAGAAGATTCATTGACAGCGTTCATCATGTTGGACTGAGCAAAGGCGTATAAGACGTTCTTGGCAGCCATCTTCAACTGCAACTGAATGTTGCGGTCATGAGCGTAGAGTTCCGCACTTGGTTTGACACCATCAGCGACAGACTGATAGTTATCAAAGCCAGCATCAGAATAACCGATACGGACATCATAACCGGATAAACCAGCATTGGCGACACAAGAATAGATATCGAAGTCATCACGAATATCGGAGACAGCATAACCTCTGAAGCCCCATTCATTACGGCAGATATCCGTAAGTAAACCACGGCTAGAAGTACATTCAACACCACCGATCTTAGAGAAGGAGGTCATGAGACCTAACATACTGGCGTCATGATCTTCAGTATCATACTTGGTAGCTTCAACAGCAATCTGGAAAGCGCGGAGTTCAATTTCTCTGGCTCTCTGTTCGGTCATAAATGGAGCAAGACCATTACGGTTGGTTTCCTGATCGTTGAAAGCGAAATGCTTAGGAGCAGCGATCAAACCATACTTTAAGGCGCCCATGGAGAATTCCATACCGGTCGTACCGCATAAGACAGCATCTTCCGTATAGTAGTCACCGTTTCTACCGTTGTAGGCAGTACGATGTGTGTTCAAGCCTGGACCCCAAAGGATTGGAAGACCAACAATCGCAGCCTGCAAGCCAACGATTTCACCAAGTTCATATTGTAAATCTGGATCGAAGGAGCTAGCGACCATTGGACCGCAAGCGAAGACTTCAAATTCATATTCAGCATTGTTGTCATCGGTTGGGACAGCCCATGGAGCAGTAACGGTGGAGTTCTTGATCTGTAAGGCGACACCATTACCGGAGTTTTCGGAATAGGAACCCTTGACGAAACCGATAGAATCGATACTTCTGAACTGGTTACCACCACAAGCGATAACGCCCATAGCTTCTTCCATTGTCATCTGGTTGAGCAAGTCATTCCATCTTGGATCATCATAATCGGCCAACTTCATGTTAGAGATGGTGTACTTGGTAGCAGTGGAACCCCAGATGATGTCAGAACAATCATCCGTGGTAGAAACTTCATAATATTTACCATTGAGATGAGTGAGTAAAGAAGCTGGAGCTTCTAAGTTGGTATAGGAAACTGGATAAGTGCCATCCCAATCGTATCTGGATAATTCGGTAACGCCACCCTTCTTGTAGTAATTGAAGTCAGCATATTCAAGATGGTTAGAAACCTTGGTGTTGGTCTTGGTTACAGCAAAGGTAACATCATCAACATCACCAGCAGCATAGTTGTATTCATAGGTGTAGACTTTGCTGGCATCACCGTTATAATCCATACCATTGGTGGTGTTCTTGCCCTGAGAAGCTAAGACGTTGTTTAAAGCATCATGAGCACCATTACCTAAGGCGAAAGCGTATTTGCCTTCGTCTAAGATCCAGGTACCAAAGGTGCCATCACCATTGTCGTGACTCATATCATAAGAAGCGATGTTCTGTAAGTCGACATCGATGGTGACTGTTTCGCTAGCACCTGGAGCGATGTCCTTGGTCTTACCATAGTTGAGCAGCTGGATAGAAGCTTTTTCAACACCATTGGCCTTATATGGAGCCTGACCATAGATTTGAATATTGCTCTTACCAGTGATCGTATCATCAAGGTTAGTAACCTTGACCTTGAACTGCATAGAGAAATCATGACCCTTATGGATAATGGTTGGTTCACCGACGAATTCCTGCTTGAAGCCTTTGCCATAGTTCATACCATAGCCAAAGCCCCAAGTGACTTCCTTGGTATAATCCCAATTACTTTCTCCCTGAGTCGCACCCTTGTTGGAAGAGGCGTTGCCTCTCTTGTTGACGATATCATCATATCTGGTTTCATAATACTTGTAACCAGTGTAGATGGATTCAGCTTCCACGGTGTACTTTGTGGAGTTTCTTCTGGTGATCTGGTCCGCATTGGAGAATGTGAAATCACCCATGTTGAGCATGGCTGGAGCAGACAAGTTACTTGTCGCATACGTATCAGATAAACCACCAGAAGGAGAAACCTTACCGGAAAGAATATCCGCGATACCTAAGGTACCATAGTTACCTGGCTGACCAACCCATAAGATGGAGTCAATCTGGTCATCATTAGCAAGATCACCGAGTTCCATTTGGGAAGAGGTGTTGACCAAAACGATAACTTTCTGGAAATTAGCCTTTGCCTTGGCTATAATGTCTTTTTCGTTCTGGGTAAGCTGTAATGGTTCAGTGAAACCCAAGCCTTCCTTGACAGCGCCTGGCAAGTAGTCAGTGGATTCACCAGAAGGTCTGCCGACGACGACAATAGCTGCGCCATTATAGTTAGCAAAAGAAGATTCAAAGTTTGCATTAGCAGCGACAAGTTGATCGATAGATGGTTCTAATGGATCAAAGCTTCTGGACTGTCTTGGACCCTTGTTGGTGACACCCATGGTGTCTTCCAAAGCGTGATAAGCAGCGATGGTTTCTGGATTGAGTTCATAGCCAGCACCGGCACCGCCGACTTCTGCAAAATCATAATCATCCAAATCGGTGTATTCGACTGGTGTGGCAACACCGCCACCCCATCCACCACCAGAAGTGGAAGCGGAATTGTGAACATCTCTGAAGTTTGTTCTGGTCACATCCTTGTTCAAAGCATCTTCTAAAGGAATGACAGGACCTTCAATTGGCATACCCATAGCCGCACCCTGAATCATCTTATGGGATCTCATACCCAATAAGGTGACCTTAGTACCAGAGGCTAATGGTAAAACGTTGTTGTTGTTCTTCAATAAGACAGCACCACCGCTAGCCTGGCGACGGCCGTACTCAATGAACTTTTTGATGAGTTTCTTGGTATCGACCTTGCCACTGGTCATCACTTCTTCCGGTGGAACGAATGTGTCCCACAAGGAACCGTCATCTTCGGAGACCATCTTGGAAGATTGTGTGCCTAAAGCAGAGTCAATCTGACCTTTAAAGTTCTCCAAAGTCATACCTGTGGTGATACCCACAGATAAAAGCATAGCTGAAACAAACGTCAAGCCACGCCACAAGCCTTTGTTTTTCATATGTTTTCCCCCCTTGTGCTTGTTGTGGTCCCATTCTAATTGTTAGGGCTTTCATCTGACAAGGAATGTGTCGTAAGTTGTCGTTGAAGCGACGTGAGGACATCGTTATTTTGAATTATTGATGGGCAAAATTACGTCGAGATAAAAGATATCTTCGACCGCTGTAGAAGTGAGAGAGCCTTTGTATTTGGAGGCGATTAACGCCATGGATTTCATACCAAAACCATGCCAGGACTGGTCTTTTTTGGTCTTGGGAAGACCATTTTCAAACTCGATTTCTCCCTGGTAATAGTTTTCGACGTGGATAGATAACAGTCCACTGTTTGAACGAACATTTAAGGAGATACAGCGTTTATCCTCATCCTGTATTCCCGAGACGGATTCAATCGCATTAGATAAGGCATTGCCAAAAAGGGAGTAGATATCAGATTCTTCCATGAAATTCAAATCTTTTCCATTACAGGCACAAGTCAGTGTGATTTTGTTCTTTTCACACTGTAAGGAACGGTCAGTCAAGATGACATCTAACGCATCGTTACCCGTTTTGTAATGAGAATCATAAATACGTAACGCACGTTCAACTTCCTGGAAATTCTCATCGCTGTTATCTTGTCTCAAACGTCTAATCTGATGTTTAAGATCATGAACTTTGATATTGATAAGTTCGATGTTTTCTTTGGATTGGAGATACTGTTGCTTTTCACGATGAAGCATCTCTTCCATGATATCCACCTTTTCTTCCATGACATCATTTCTCGTCAAGGTATTCAAGAAAAGCAAAACGAAGATGTTAGAGATGATGGCATATAAAGATTCAGCTAATACAGAGATGGTATTACGATTCTGATTATCTCTAGTAAGTCGGCTAAGACCGACGCAGACAAAGATGACAAACAAAGAGAAGAAGATTCTCTTTTTCATCTTTTCTGCTTTACCAGGAACAATCTCTTTATCGTAGACAAACAGAGCAAAAGTCGCGACATAGACGAAGATGAAGATGGCGATTTCAATCGCGATTTGAACCCAGACATAATGGAAGACCGTGTCATTGTTGGGAATATAATGGATGAGATAAGTGATATTCGAAGCGATGTGCTGTGACGCGTAACCACCCGCACAATACATCAAGACAGTAAACAGAGAAACTTTAAAGGTGACAAACATACAGACGATTGATTCCGCAAAAATCACCAAATAGAAGAGAAACTTGAAGATAGAGATATCGACACTGACTGGTTCACCATAGCTGACCGCATGTCCTGAAACCAATGTATAGATCAATTGAATCTCAAACGTGATAGCCATCATCAGCACATAAGAAGAAATCAATCGCATCCAAAAGTAACTTCTTCGTGGTGCCTTCCACAAGAAAAGAAGTTCAGCAGCAAAGATCTCACTTGCCATAAGCAAAGTGCTGATATAATCAAAAACTATCATTTGGTTCCACCGATATATTGAGCAAAGGTATTTAAGAAAGCTGTTCTCTTATTTCTGGAAAAGCGTAATTTTTCGTTATGAATCATCAACACATCACCTTCCACACTGGTGACATGTTTCAAATTGACCAAAGTATAAGAGTTACAACGAGCAAAATGATAAGGTTCCAGTTTTTCTTCCCAGGCGGATAAAGAAGCGCGTAACTGAATCTGTTCGTCGACCAAATGGAAGACCACATCATGATTCTGTACTTCCAGATATAAGATTTCTGCAGTCGGAACCTTTCTAGTCATGGTTCTTGTCTGAATCAGAATCGAACCTTCTTGTTTACGATGCTGTAACTCATTGACAATACGGGTCAATTTCATTTTGAAATTTGCATATTTAACCGGTTTGATGATGAAATCAAAAGCTTGGACCTCATAGCCGTCAACAGCAAACTGAGCCAGGTTTGTCACAAAGACAAGCAAAGTGTTTTTATCTACCTTTCTCAACTCTTTGGCAGCATCCATACCGTTCATAAACGGCATTTCTATATCCAAAAAGACCAGATCATACTGAGAATGGAACGTGTTGATAAATTCCATACCGTCGGGATGAAGTTCAATATCAAAAGTGACATTATTCTCTTGAGAATAATGCTCCAACATCTGCGATAAAATTTGGCTTGCTTGAGGGTTATCTTCGACAATTGCAACCTTGAAATTCATAATCTAATTATAACGAAAATGCATGAAATAGTGAGACTTTTTTAAAATTTTTATAGCAAACAGTAACTTGATTCATCGTCTAAACAAAACCATAAAAACAAGAAAATTATTGCGCCTTATTCTAAAGAATAAACTATAATACAAGTATGAGCAAAACTAAGAAAAAACATCCCGTCAGAAAATTGATTATCGTTCTGACAAGCATCATCGCCATATTATTAGTCAGTGTTGGAGTCCTGATTACCGACTTTACCGATAATACACCTGACTATATCAGTGAAGTTGACAACATGACCACAGGTGACTTCATGGCAAATAAAGCCCAGGAGTCATTAGAAAATAGCGGCCCACTTGATGACTTTGAATACCTTTTTGATGAACATGACTTGAACAACCTTCTTGCCACCATCGTCAAAGAGATCAAGATTCCCATGGTTAATTTGAAGTCTATCTACCTAGATATCGATGAAGAAGATAACATCAAGGTGGAAGCGCCTTTGTGGGCGCTCTTCTATAAGTCCTGTGCGAAAGTCGATGGCAAACTCACCTATGATGATACCACGCTCACTCTTCGTATCACGGAAATCAAAGTAAACTTATTAACATCTAATTTCGGTATAGTCAACTGGATATTATCTGATGAAGTTGTCTCTAATATTCAAAAGGCCATCAATGATGCCGGGGTGGAACTTACCATGTGGAAAGAAAACAATGATATCCTCGCCAGCATGACTAATATCGATATCTGTAAGACCATCATCAATTGCACTAATGGTTCTGGTGTCGGCTTCCTCAGTGCGGCTTTAGTCGCTGGAACTCTAAACGCTAATAACGTCAACCTCATCGTCAATCAAAACGGACTGACCGGTATCGTCGTAAAGAAATCGTTGCTATAAAAAGTGTCCCTTCTAGACTGTCTAGAAGGGACATATTTTATGCAGGAAGGAAGTTACCTAAAGGGATAATTAGGCTTCTTTCTTCTTACGGAATACTGGCAAGAGGAGATCAAGAACGACCCAGCAAGCAGCAGCGCCGAATAAGACGGCAGTGGCAACTTCACCAGAGATGACAAGAACCTGCCATGGTGGAGTGATACGAATGATTTCATCACCGGAAGTAAAACCGTTGATGGCTTCACTAGTTAAGGCAGCCTTTAAGATGGACTTAGCAGCGCTTCTCATAGCCCAAGCAAGCTTACCAGAGTGGATGGTACCAGTGTTTGGAGCATAGTCAGCA
>Ga0326512_10002775_pt1 | contig 12953 bp, 15 predicted proteins | sample 1_2617_0518_D_FD_203652 | JGI IMG/M metagenome (GOLD analysis project Ga0326512, IMG submission 203652) | Bovine rumen microbial communities from UC Davis, California, United States - 1_2617_0518 | ecosystem: Host-associated > Mammals > Digestive system > Stomach > Rumen | place: USA... | reverse complement strand
CAAAAAATCGTTGATATCAAGTATAATTTATTTAAGATCTTAAAACTAATCGAAAGGGGGGTTCAGATCATGGATGTATTTATTCAGGTTGTTTCGACTTTAGGCTTTCCGATAGCTTGTTGTATCGCTTGCGGTTGGTATGTCAAGTACATAACCGACAAGAACAGAGAACAGATAGACAAGATCATGGAACAGCATCAAAGTGAAATGAAAGAAGTAACACAGGCGTTAAATAATAACACGCTGGCCATTACTAAACTTACAGATTACATGAAGGGGGATTAATAAATGTTTTTATCTTTTATCCAGGGCGCGGCCTATGCGCTTTTGTTTCTTTTCGTTACCGCTATTGTAGTATATTTCATAAGTACATAAGGAGATAAGAATGTTAAAGGGTTTGGATGTATCACATCATAATAAAAATATGAAGAATTTGGCTGATATCAATAGCTATGACTTCATCATAATAAAAGCTTCGGAAGGAAGATCTTATAAAGATAATTTCCGTAAAAGCTGGCTGTACTATCTTAGTGCCAATAGCTTAAAAGGCTTCTATCACTTTGCGCGCCCCGAAGCCGGCAACACTCCGGAACAGGAAGCGCGAAACTTCTTAGATTCCATTAAGGGTGTTTCCTATCCTTTTATAGTCGCGCTGGATGTGGAAGCCGGAGCATTAAACTATAAAAAGCTTGATGAATGGTGTCTCGAATGGTGTAAATTTGTTGATGGTGTCTTAGGCTATAAACCGCTTATTTACTGTTCACTCGCTGAAACTCACCGCTTCAAGAAATGCGCTGAATGGGGCTGTGGCCTTTGGGTTGCTAAGTGGGGCAAAGATAAGCCCCGTAGTATTCAGCCCTGGGAATTTTGGGCCATTTGGCAATATACAAACAGTGGCACTTGTAGCGCGGTTCGTGTTGATGAAGATTATTTTAATGGAACAAAAGAACAGTTTCTTAAGTATGCGGGGGTAGTGTCACATGAGGGCGAAAACAGCGATACCGACAGCGGAACAGATAGACGCGCTAGTAAAAGGCGGAAATCTTCAGGAACTTCAAGCACTAAATGAGGTAATAGCAAAAAGAGCGAATCAGCGCTTCAAGGAACTTGAAAAACATGATATGCAAACAGCTTCATATAATATTGCAAAATACTATCTTCAGAATGAAAGTGAGTTATCCGGCGGTGAAACATTTTCAAGAAAAAAGACAAATGACGTTGATGCTTTGGGCGAAGATCTGAAACAGGCCAGTAAGTTTTTAAGATCACAGACATCAACAGTAAGCGGAGAAAAGAAAAGACGTAAAAAGATCTTTCACTCACTTACAAAAAAGGGCGGCGCTTTAAAGATTCCTGAAACTATTAAAGTGCCAGCTGATTTTAAAGGTTCAAGAAATGAATATTTTCAGAATAAATTTCTTGAATTTCTTGATAATGATGTATGGAAGGATATTAAAAAATACATCTATGCTGAAAATACTGAAGTACTCGCTGAAGCTGGTGAAGCTATTGCAAAAGGTGCACAGATAGAAGATCTTGAACAGGCCTATTACAATTATCTTGAAGGCGAACAGGATATCTTTACTGTGTGGGATGACTGGATAAAGGTGGACTTGTAGCCATGTACACTTTGGAAGTAGAAACAACAAAAGGCAAGCAAACAGAAACTATATATGAAATACATGAATTATCCTTCCTGGATAAGCTCTTATCATGTAAAGATAGTAGTAAAAGGGGTGTTCATTATCTGGACATCCCTTGCGCTTTCGATATTGAAACAACAAATATATATGAAAGAGATGAAAAAGGAAAACCAAAGAAAATTCCGCGGCCATATGCTTTTATGTATCATTGGCAGTTCTGTTTTGATGATCAGGTTGTATTTGGAAGGCGCTGGGAGTCCTTCCAGGATCTTCTTTGGGCCCTTGAAAAAAATCTTAATCTGAATAGTAAGAACAGGCTTGTTATTTGGGTGCATAACCTTCCCTTCGAATGGGCTTTCATGCGTGAATTCATAGAATTTGAAGATGGATTTTTCAGAGAAGAGCGAAGCCCACTAAAAATAGTCACTAAGGGTGGTATAGAATTTCGCTGTAGTTATGCGCTCAGTAATATGTCGCTTGAAAAATTCTGTGAGAATGAAGTGGGTGTTATCCATTATAAACTTGCTGACACTTATGATTATGATAAGATCCGAACGCCGGCTACTCCAATGACTTCGGAAGAACTCCAATATTGCTACAACGATGTACGCGGCCTTTGTGAATGTATAAAGAGCCGCCTTCGTGAAGATACACTTGCATCAATGCCAATGACATCCACTGGTTATGTCAGAAGGGAACTAAGAAACAATGTTAAACAGAATAAAAAGAATAGGGAAGCTTTTGTTAATAGCGCCCTGGATGCTGATATCTATACTTTATGCCGGAGTGCTTTTCGTGGTGGTGATACACATGCTAATAGTGATAGAGCGGATCAGATAAATCATAAGGCTTGGGGCTTTGATAGAAAATCAAGTTATCCGGCTGAAATATTAGAGTATTCTGGCTATCCTATGAGTGCATATTTCAAGATGGATGTTTCTACATATATGAATAGGGATGTTAGTGATTTTGCACTTTTATTAAACGTGCGTTTTGTTAACATAAAATATAATTATAAATCTGATGTATATTGTGGAATTCCTTATATAGCGCTCGCTAAGTGCTCAAAATTCACTAAAGATAAGATAATAGATAATGGCCGTGTTATCTATGCCGGTATGCTCGAAATGGTCATAACGGATTTAGATCTTGAGATCATCCAGCGTGAATATGTTTATAGTGATTTCTATATAAAAGATATTTATGCTTCCAGGAAAGGAAAACTTTCAAAAGAGATCCGCGAAACCACAATGGATTATTTTAGGAAGAAAACCTTACTTGATGGAGATCCTGAACACGAATATGAATATTTTAAAAGTAAGAACCGCCTGAACAGCATTTATGGTTGCATGGTCATGAGGATAGATCAGTCATTAGTGTGCTGGGATCCAAAAAAGAAGGAATACTTTAATCAGGAAGAAACGCTGGAAGAAAAGCTTACTAAATTCTATAAGAGCCGGAATAATTTCTTATCATACCAGCATGGTATATACATAACAACTGCAGCTAGAATGGCACTTCGTCGTATGCTGTGGAAGGTCGGAAAAGATGTTATATACACCGATACAGACAGCATCAAGTTTGTTGGTGATCACTTCAAAGATTTTGAAGAGGAAAACAAAAGGATCAGGAAGCTGGCTGAAGAGTGCGGAGCATATGCGGATAATAAAAAGGGCGAACGCTTTTATCTTGGAGTATGGGAAAATGAAACGATTGATAAGGAAACAAAAGAGCTTCTTCCATATGATGAATTTAAAACTCTGGGAGCTAAGAAGTATGTATATAGACAGGGTGAAAAAATTAAATCAACTATCGCCGGAGTAAATAAAAAAACTGGTGCTGAATATTTCAAAAAACATGGAGTTGATGGCTTAAAAAATGGCGCGGTGATAACTAATTCAGGACACTTGACAGCTTATTATAATGATGATGATGTTCATAATATCACTATAGGAAATTGTACTTTTACTACCGCTTCTAATGTTGCACTGGTCAATAATACATACAAGATCGGTGTAACTGAAGAATACGCTGATATTTTATTAAAAAGTATTGCTAATATCTATGATATAGAGTAGTATATATTTAGTAGCAAATATTTTATATAAAATAGAAAGGTGGTAAGCGTTATGATGATTAAGATCCTGGATGTGAGCGAAGCTGATATGAGAAAAGCAGAGCACAGATTTAAAAATGAAGTAATTGTGGAAGATGGTGATGAAAAATGTTTTAACCTTATATTTAAAGCTGGCTGTACGATTTCAACGCACAAATCTCCGGTAGATCAACTTGTTGTGTATAATACTAAAACTGATGATTGTATTTGTTTATTTGAAAATGATTTCAGTGAGGTGCATATTATATGATAACTATTACTAATGAATATACACAGGAAAATAGTAATCGTTGCTATCATGCATTTGTGGATATAAAGGGGAATGCTAAAGAAATCTGTATTGAAGTATACACACTTTTTAAAGCCCTTCTTACTAAAGAGCCGGAATTATTAAATGCGTGTATATCTTCTATCCTTCCTGAAGTTACCGAAGGTCTTGAAACATGTTCTGAAAATAAAATGGCATGTTTTATTGATATTATTGAAAGATTAGAAAGGAATAGTATTTATGATCAGGACAATTCTAGTGACCAAAGTGATTAATAAGATCACTAAGGAAGAGAAAGAAGTCTATGGGCGTTACGATCCCGTGACGCTGGAACGACAGAATTATAAAGTGCTTGAAAGTTTCAAAAGACAATATGAAATGTCAGACGATACTTTTGCAAGATATGCAACAAAGAAGGGAGATATTAAATTATGAGTTTTGCATCAAAACACAACAAAGGCGGAGTTATTTTTGAGATTGACATTAAGGATTTCAAGTTTGTTACCCTGAAGGAATTATTTGATTCAGACCAGGGAAAAACAACTTATGGTATTGATGGCCTTTACATCAATACTAAGTCAAAATATGGAGATCATCCAGTAGCAATTATTGCAAATGAGCAGTGGCTTGTAGACCTTCCCCAGCACATGAATGATGAAGTAAAAGAGATTCTGAAGGATGCTGATGATATCCAGGCAATCAAAGATGGTAAAGTTGGCTTCCATGTAGAAACTTACACAGATAAGAAGTTTGGCCGCGAGTGCTACGGCATCAGCTGGGATGATATGGAGTAATTTATATGAAGTTTTTTGAAATAAAGGACTACGAAAAAAAGTTATCCGCTATTTCAATATTCATAGGTGGACGCGGAATAGGCAAAACTTATTCCGCGTTTTCTTATGTGCTGGAAGAGAAAACGGATAAACCATTTATCTATATGAGAAATACAGCCGTACAGCTTGATGAATGTTGCGGTGCTTTTGGCAATCCTTTTAAGAGATGGGCGAAGGATCATAATAGGAATATATGGATGGAGAAAGAAAAGAACCACGCTGTTATATATGAAGCTACTGAAGAGGAAACAAAACTTATAGGTTATGGAGTGGCGCTTTCTACTTTTGAAAACCTTCGCGGCGTGGATCTTAGTGACGTATGCTATGTTATCTTTGATGAATTCTGCGAAAGAAGGCGCTATTCTTTTGACCAGTTTAAAAGCTTCCAGTACTTCTATGAAACAGTCAACAGAAACAGGGAGCTATTTGGAGAACCGCCGCTTATATGTTTCTTATTATCCAATGCTCAAAAACTGGATAATCCTATTCTGGCCGGTTATGATGTTATCAAGATAATTGAAGGAATGGTTAAAAGGAATGATACTTCCTTTAGGAAACAGGGGATGTTTATATGCCTTCCTACTTCGGAGATCTCAGATCTTAAAAGAAATACTGAAAATTATAAACTCATAAAAGGAACGAAAGTAGCTGATGAAGCACTTGATAATAAGTTTGCTTATGATTCATTTTATGGAGTAGTAAAAAGGCCCTTAAAGGAATATATAGGCGTATGCGCTATTGATGGAATTTATATTTATAAGCATAAGTCTAATGGAAAATTATATGCTTGCCGTTCCAGGTGCGAAAATGTAATGGAATTTAATTCCAAAGATAACAGAAGCCTATTTTTAAGAAGTTATGGAAGGGGTTTAGATATGGCTTGCGCTAATGGAACTTTTGAATTTTCAGACTTCCAGACAAAAGCAAAAATGTATGAACTGCTTATGATAAATTAGTGAGGTTAAAATATGAAAGATTATGAATGTGGGCCGTTTGTTTATAAGCTTCCTGATCATGCTTGTGTATTCTGTAAATTTTGCAGTGCTGTGTGGTGGGATTATACTAATGGGATTTATAATATAATTTGTGATAATGATATTTATGGAATAAATGGAAATATAGAAAACGTTTGTGATAAATTTGAGGAAGAAATATGATATAATATTCTTGGACTTCAGTTTTGAGCAATCAAATCTCTTTTAAGACACTAAGCCGCCGATCTCCCCCACGATTTCCGGCGGCTTTTGTGTTATAATAAATATAACAAGATTCGGTATTGCCTTTACACTCCTTACTTTTAAATAAGTTGCGACACAATTTAGGGCTATAGGCCCTATTTTGTTGCAATTTTTTAAACAAAATATTAAACTTAAAATATAGAAGGTTTTCAGTACAATTCCGCTGGCTACGCCCGGAAGGGTGCGGAAGGCTTGCCACCCTGAAAGCCTTCTATCCTTGAATGGTGGCTGAAAGGAGATTATCACAATGAAATTGGATCACTTTAAAAACTTAACTGAAGATGAACAGGCTAAATATCTTGAAGGATGTGAAGCCCTGGAAACAACACTTAAAGATAATGAAGCGGAGATAACAAGTTTGAAGACGGAGAATGAAAACTTAAAAGCCGGAACTTCAAAACTTGAAGAGGATCTTAAGAAAACCAAAGAACTTAATTTCACTTTAGGCCGTCAGATAGACAGCTCTAAAAATCTTCCTTCATTTGAAGATACATTACACGATATGTTTATGAGAAAGGAGAAATAACATGACTACAGAACAGATTTATACATTAGTTAACGAAGTCAACGCGGAAGCATTCGGCGCTAATGCGCTATCAGTTGTTGACACATCAAGCCTTATTTCACTTGGTACTACTGTACTCAATTCAAGTACAAATACGGAAGCATTCCTTAATACACTTGCTCAGAGAATCGGAAGAACGATTCTTCGCTTCAGGGACTATAGAAACAAGCTGGGCGACATGGTTATCAATGACTTTGAATATGGCGCTATTCTTCAGAAGATCAAAGTTATTATGCCGGTAGCTGAAGAGGATCAGAGCTACGATCTTACCGATGGTCAGACAATAGACCACTATGAGATCTCAAAACCTCAGGTAGACCAGAAGCTTTTTGTAACAAGAACGCCATACCAGTTCAAGATCACTATCCAGCGTGAACACCTCAAAGAAGCATTCCTCAGTGAAAGCGCTATGGGTTCTTTTATTGGTGTAGTATTTGGCGAAGTGAGAAACGCTATTGAAGTATCACTTGAAAACCTTGGAAGAGTTACACTTGCTACCGCTATCGCTGAGACTATCGGCACAAGTAGAGAAATCAAGCTTATCACCGAGTACAACGCATATTACAACCCGGCTACACCACTTACACCCGGCGACACAACTGTACTCAATAATGATGAGTTCCTGAGATTTGCTATTTTCAGAATGAACAATATTAAAGATGCTATTCAGGATATGGGGCAGCTCTATAATGATGCTACCATGGACACATTCACACCGGCTGAAGATATCAGAATGAGAGTTCTATCGATGTTCCAGCGTAGGCTTGAAACAGTCACACAGTATGCTGCTTTTCATGATGAGCTTGTTGGCTTTGATGGTGTATATTCAGTTATTAACTTCTGGCAGGCTCAGAAGTCACCAATGGCGATAAATATTAAGCGCCCTTCGGATGATAAAGCTACCGCTTGCGATTGTGTTATAGCTCTTATGCATGATAGAGACGCAATGGGCGTTTATAAGATTGATGAAGTAGTTTCTACTACTCCTATGAACAGCGCCGGCCTCTACTACAATACTTACTATCACGAAAAACAACTTCGCTTCGTGGATCTGAGTGAAAATTTCGTGGCATTTACACTTAATTAAAGAGGTGCATTATGGCTGTATCGGCTGTTTTTTATCAGTTTTCAAAAAGAAAAAACTCCACAAAAACACCCACAGGATCAGGCACTACATACAACGTTAATTTAAAGAGTGGGACTAGCTTTCTTAGTCCCACTTTACTTTTAGCGATAAGCGGCCGCCCTGATTATAATTACTTTTCTTTTGAAGGAAGGTATTATTTTGTGACTGATATTGTAAGCGTAAAAAATGACCTATGGGAGATATCGGGCACAGTTGATGCACTGGCTTCCTGGAAGAGTGCCATTGGTGCTACCAGCGCGAATATTCTATATGCTAATGGTGGTAGAACAGATATAGTTGATAGTAGAATACCGGTTACAAGTGATGTTTATGTTGCTGCAAACACTCAGGGCCTTAGTGGAGATTTTACCGGCTTCACAGATAGCACTATGGGAATATGCCTTGTTTCCATAATAGGTATTGGAAGCTTTGGCACTTATCTATTATCTGATGCGGCGGATCTTACGCAGCTATTAAAAAATATTGAGACTTTTTCACAGACTTTTATTACATCACCGGAAACAGGATTCCAGCAACTTATCAATAGCGGAAAAGCTGGGGATAATTTAAAAAGCGCTCTTTTTCTTCCTATAATATTGTCTTCCTTTAGCAATTTTGATGCCGGAACGCAATTATATCTAGGAAATTATCCATGTACGAATTCAAGTGCTAATCCTATTAATGGCTACAGATTAAATAATCCATTCCTGGAAGCTTCGGCGACAGTTGCCATTCCATGGCGCTATAGTGACTGGAGAAGGAATAATCCATATACTAAAGTGTATTTATATGTTCCGCTTGTTGGTACAATGTCTATTCCTTCAAGTGAAATAGTAAATGAAGCATCTATCACAGCTTTATATTGCATCAATGCGTTAAGTGGTGATGTTGCTGTGGAGATCAAAGGCGCGACAAGTGGAAGAGCACTGGCAACAGCTTCCGGAAATATTGCAATGTCAACTCCTTATGGAAGCGCTTCAATCTCAGGATTAAAAGTTGCCAGTGCTATTGGTGTTGGTGTTGCTTCCGTTGCGGCTGTTGCTCTTGGTGCTGTAACAGGTGGCGCGGCTACACTTGCTATTGGTGGTGGCCTTGCAAGTAGCGCGGCCGGACTTCTTAATGCTCTTGGTGGTGAGACTGCTGGTGGTGGCGGCCTTGGTGGTAGTGCTGTGACTGGTTTGGATCTGGGCCTATCATGCTTTACAGTTTCGCATGATCTTACACAGAATCAAAGTACATTTTCTACAATAATGGGTAAACCGGTGATGAAAGTTGATAACGTGGGATCGTATACCGGTTTTGTGCAAACTGATGGTATGCATGTTTCAGGAAATATGACCGATTCAGAACATGACATTATAAACGCCGCTTGTGACAGGGGGATTTATTATGAGTAATATACTACACAATATAAAAGCGCCCTTCCAGGATCTTCTTAATCAGTTTTTCGCGCGTAAACCTTCGGATGTTGATGGAGTCATGAACACTTCTGTTATCTATTATCGCGAATTCCTTCTTAAGAAGATATTAAGCCGCTTTGAATTTGGTGGGATTCCTTCAAACTGGGAGCTTGATTATTTTCTCACTCACTTATTCCTGGATGGCCATATTTGTATAACTGATACAGCTATGGGATTATTACCACTTAAGTGTGGCCTTACCGGCATTGGAGTTTTTGAACAGCCGACTAAAGTGGTAATTGTTAATCCGGTTCTAGGTAATTTAGAAAGAACCATAAATGTTGATAGCGCTATTATCAAGATCCAGTACAACTATAGCGGTGTAGGCTGGATAATAAACAGATATGCAACAATGCTTGCAATGTGTGATAGTGGCGTAGCTGTAAACCTTATGAATACAAAAGCAACTTATGTCTTTAAGGCAAACAGCAATGCACAGGCCGCCACCCTGCAAAAGATGTATGATGATATCACACAGGGTAAGCCGGCTGTATTTGTTGGCGATAATGGTGCATTATCCAATGAAAATGTTTTTGTTATGCCGGCAAAACAGAACTTCATAGCTGATGATATCCAGCTTTTGAAGCGTAAGATAATCAATGAATTTCTTACTGAAATCGGTATAAATAATACCAACCTGGATAAGCGTGAGCGCCTTACTGATGATGAAGTCAATGCTAATAATGATGAAGTACTGGCAAACATCCAGCACTGGTATGATAACATCACAGAAGGGATTGAATGGAGCAATAAGTTATTTAATCTCAGCTTAAGTGTGAAAATAAGACAGTTTGGGGGTGATCAGAATGGGCAACCTACAGAACCTGATGGATTATTGTAAACATATTGATGTTGATATCTTTGAAGGTTGTACTGTTCCTGAACCTTTGGAACGCGACCAGGTTATAAATAATATCATGCTTAGATGTGGGCTTCTAACTCCCGTCTATAGTGAGCCGACAACATTTAAAATGATGACAAAAATGTGGTTTCAGTCAAACCAGTGGAACTTTGAACATTTGGTTAAGATCATGCTTGCCGACTATTCACCAATTGAAAATGTTTATGAGTCTGATCACTGGATTGAAAAAAATAGTGGAACTGATAAACTGATACATGGTGAAACTCACACGCTTTCAGGTAAGGACACTTTGGGGCATGGTGAAACTCACACGCTTTCAGGTAAGGACACTTTGGGGCATGGTGAAACTCATACACTTAGTGGCACAGATACACTAACACATGGTGAAACACATACTTTAAGTGGTTCAGACACACTAACACATGGTGAAACACATACTTTAAGTGGCACAGATAGTGTAGTTGATACTGGAACAAATGAACACCAGGTGAGTGCATATAATTCAAATACTTATCAATCTGATAGTAAAGACACTAAAAGCGGCGGCCCATCTACGACATATGGTAAAACTGATACTGCTACTGGTGATGATAAAACAAAGTATGGTAAAACTGATACTGCTACTGGTGATGATAAAACAAAGTATGGTAAAACTGATACAGCAAGCGGTACAGATACAACCACATATGGAAAAACAGACACCGCAAGCGGTACAGATACAACCACATATGGAAAAACAGACACCGCAAGCGGTACAGATAGTACAGAACATGGCCATAATATTGAATATACTCGTTTAAGACATGGCAATATCGGAGTTACCACAAATAATCAACTTATCAACCAGGAACTAGAAATGCTTGAAAACTTTAATATTTATGACTGGATCGCGGCGAAATTTGAGCGCGATAATATGATACAATTATATTAAGGAAGGGGGTTATATTATGAGTTTCTTTGAATTTCCGCATACCAGGACTTATGATAGTGATTTAGGATGGCTGATAAAGTGCTGTAAATCAACCGGCGAAGCTATTGAAGCTTTAGAAAAATGGAAAGAAGAAGTCCAGCCACAGATTGATGATTTCTTAGCACTTTGGAAACTTATTGAATCCGGACAGCTTCCGCCCGCAATACAGAATGCAATAAGAGAGTGGATGCGGATTAATGCGCTGGATCTTGTAGGCGAACTTGTAAAAAGTGTTTATTTTGGAATAACTGATGCCGGTTATTTTGTGGCTTATATTCCTGAAAACTGGGAAGAAATCACTTTCAATACTACGGAATATGATTTCCATACAGATCTTCAGCCGCAGTATGGTCATTTAGTTTTAAGTTATTAAGGAGGATGACATTATGATGCAATATATTGGCGCTAGATATGTGCCTATTTTCTATAAGAACTCACAGGATCCCACATCTACATTATGGGAAATAAATGTAACTTATGAGCCTATGACATGGGTTTCACTTGCTAATGGCCATATGTACATTTCAAAAAAAGAAGTACCGGCTAATATTGGAAGCCCGGCCGATAATGGAGAATATTGGTTGGAAGCTGGACAGTATAATGCATACATTCAGCAGCTCCAGGATCAGATAGATGATATGCAAGATGGAAGTATTTCCGGTTCTCTTCAGAATCAGATTGATGCTCTTGATACAGCAAGCACATCACTTCAGAATCAGATTAATGATATGAATGATGGAAATGTTTCCGGTTCTCTTCAGAAACAGATTAATGATATGAAGGATGGAAGTGTATCAGGATCACTACAGGATCAGATTAATGATCTTGGAACTACTGACACTAATTTACAAAATCAGATCAATATCATAAATCAGGATAAGATCATAGCGATTGGAGATAGTTACTCTGTTGATGCTAGTGCTGGTGGTACTTCTTGGATGACTCGCGTCTTATCGGCTTTTGGAAATGGAAGAGTGCATGGCCTTGCTGTTGGCGGTGCTGGTTTTAGTATGACCGGTAGCCAGAAATTTCAAACAATTCTTAGTAATTATGTTGAAACATTGACAACGGCACAAAAGAACGCAATTAAACAGATTGTGGTTCTTGGCGGTGCTAATGATGGTAATTTATTATATGATGGTACCAAAACTACAACAGATCTTGCGAATGATATAGACGCATTTATGGACTATTGTGCAAATAATTTACCAAATGCAATTGTTAAAGTTGGCTTTATCGGCTGGCATAGACAGATAGCAAGATATGAAAAATATAATAGTGCTAAACTCACATATTCTACACGAGTAGCCTTAGCAAAGAACGGCTCATATTACGCAAATGGTGAGTCAATAATGCATGTAAATTCTTGGATAAATAATGTTGATTTAGTACACCCTACATTAGTAGGTAGTTTTTATCTCGGATGTTTTGCTTGTTCAGTTATAAACGATTCTGATTGGAGTTTTGAACTTTCATCCGATTGTATTTTAACACCAAACTCCAATTTAGTTTCCGTCTCTGGTATAACTGAATTTAAAGCTGAATATGATAATGACACTTGTCAGATACACATTCTTGGAAATAATACGAATAATACACATATTAATGTTGTACTTTCTTCAGGTTCTAACACTAATATCGCAAGAGGCGAAGTAATCCAGATCGGTACAGTTGACGGATCACCTTGCGGCGGTCCAAAGCCTTCATGTATCACGCCAGTAAACACAGTTTATGGCGTATACGGCGGTAGCTCTGTTGAAGGTTATGGTGTTATAATGCTTCAGGATAGTAAACTTTTCTATAAGCATTGTAGCGCGGCAATAGCGGCTAGTAATATTCTTATTCCCATGTTTTCAATGACGCTAAATCTCA
>Ga0326512_10002773_pt1 | contig 12962 bp, 19 predicted proteins | sample 1_2617_0518_D_FD_203652 | JGI IMG/M metagenome (GOLD analysis project Ga0326512, IMG submission 203652) | Bovine rumen microbial communities from UC Davis, California, United States - 1_2617_0518 | ecosystem: Host-associated > Mammals > Digestive system > Stomach > Rumen | place: USA... | reverse complement strand
GCATGACCCAGGAAGAGCTGGCGAAGGAGACCGGCGTTGACCTGGCGAACATCAAGCGCCTGGAGGAAGGCGGGCAGGATGCCAGACCCGTCACCGCCTCCGCCCTGGCCTTCACCCTGCGCGTCCCGATGGACGAGCTCCGGGAGAGCTCTGATACCGAGCAGCTTTTCCCGGTTTTTCTGGAAAGCGGCGCGGAGAAGCCCCAGCGAAACGAGGACGGCAGCTTTGATCTGCTGGCCCTGAAGGAGCAGTATCTTCCCCGTGGCGGCAGCGCCGTGGTGGAGACCGGCGTTTCCCTCTCCCTGCCGCAGTGCTGCGCCGCCCTTGTCGTTTCCCACCCGGAGCTCCTGAGATGTGACATCATCGCGGCGGACGCACCTGCGGACGGCATGATCCGGGTGAAGCTGTTCAATCTGTCCAGGGAGACGAGCTACATCCTCCAGAAGGGGGATCCTGTTGGGCGCTTGCTCATCGTTCCCACGGCGGACGCATCGCTGGTCCGCTCCCTGACATGAAGCCGCCACGGAATCCCTGCAAGGGATGTCAGGAAAAGCGGCACCCCAGATGCCACGGGGAGTGCAGGGAGTACATGGACTACTGGCTCGCCAACCGTGTCAGAGACGAGGAACGGGTGCGGGAAGGGAATATCTACGACCTGCACAAGCGGGGTGTGGAGCGCTCCCTGGCCTACTCCCGGAGCATGAAGGGAAAGAAACACTGAAAGGAAGTTGCCATGAAAGATTACGCCAGGATCGCAGCCGCCGTCCGCAAGGACGCCATCGCCGATGTGCGGCCTGTGCGAAGGGGAAAGTGGAATATCGTTAAGCTGCCACCAGACCCCGGATACAAAGCGAAAGAATGCTCTTCGTGCAAATGCAATTTCTGGGATTTGGAAGAGTGGAACTTCTGCCCCAACTGCGGGGCTGATATGAGGAAGACATGAAAATCGGTTTAATTGATGTGGACGGGCATAATTTCCCAAATCTTGCCTTGATGCGGATCAGCGCGTGGCACAAGGCGCAGGGCGATATCGTGGAGTGGTGGGCAAGCGAATTTGAATACTACGACATCGTGTATATGTCAAAGGTATTCAGCGATGCCTACAGCAAAGAAGGACATACGCCGATGAACTGCGGCAAGGTCATCAAGGGCGGCACAGGATACTGTATCAAGTTGGGCAAGGATGGCAAGGAACACTTCGACCAAAGCAAGAACACAAAACTACCCGACTACATGGAGAAGATGTTTCCCGACTACTCTATCTATCCGCAGTATAACTTTGCTGTTGCAATGACGAGTAGGGGGTGTCCTCGCGGTTGCCCTTTTGCCATGTCGTTCCAAAAGAAGGACGCGCATCAATCAAAGTCGCAGATGTGTCCGACTTTTGGAACGGTCAACCGCTCATCGAAGTTTGCGATCCGAACATCACAGCTTGCTTGCAGAAGCGCGAACTGTTCAGACAGTACAAGGAAACGGGCGCGAAGATATGCTTTAACCAAGGCATGGACATCCGTCTTCTGAATGACGCTGACATCTATGACTTAAACACTATGCGTATAGACCGCTTGCACTTCGCGTGGGACAATCCAAACGACAACCTTGAGCAGAAGTTTGTTTACTTCAAACAGAACTACGTGAGGAAGTCCAATGTCGGAACGGTCTACTGTCTGACGAACTTTGAGGATTGCTCTGTAGATGAGCATATCAAACGCGCCTTGGCGAGAATACTCCCGCTTCGGGACCTCGGATACGATCCGTATGTCATGGTCTACAACAAGCCATACGCGCCGCGAGAGATCCGCGACTTGCAGAGGTGGTGCAACAACAAGATGATATTCAAAAGTTGCCCGAACTTCTACGATTACAAGCCGCGAGAAAAGCATGTAAGCGCAATGATTGGTCAAATGAGAATGACATGAGGGAGGAAAACTGATGTATGAAGTGATAATAGCGCATTTAAGAGAGTGCGCAAAACATGACCCAAGCAACAACACCTACGCAGAAGCCGCCGACGCCATCGACGAGCTGCTGCAAATCCACCAGCTGGATCTCTCCGAGCTCGTCCGCCTGCGCCGCCAGATCCAGGCGCTGCAAGAGGGAGGCGAAGCCCATGCCTGACTATCGCCGCTATTGCTCCGTGGCTGGCATCACCGGCCCGGAGATGATCGAAGCCATTCGGGAGAAGTTCCCGAAGTACAGCAAGTCCACGAACAGCATGGTAAACAACCCGGCTGACTATGCCGTGCGGCTCACAGAGGAAGCGGAGCTGCAGCTGGTGAACCGCTTCGGCTTTGCTCCCGGGCTGGACGTCAAGGCGCCGCGCAACCACGGCAACAAGGTCAAGCCCCACCGGCTCTATGTGCGTGTCAACGCAGAGCTGCGCGGCAGGCTGGAAACCGTGAAAGCCCGCCTCCACTTTTCCACCGACCAGGACCTTGTGGAAGCTGCCCTGTGGCAGTTCTGTGACAAATACGGGGAGGTGATCCGCCCATGATTTATGTGGGCATATAGACCCCGGCAAGAAGGGCGCGGTGGCCTACATGATGGAGACCACGGGCGGCAACTTCGTCACAAATGCCGTCCCCATGGAGCAGGCCCTCTTCACTATGAAGGCCCTGGCATCCACCGGCAAGCCCATCCGCGCCTGCATTGAGCAGGTCCACGCAATGCCAAAGCAGGGCGTGACCAGCACCTTCTCCTTCGGGGAGGGCTTCGGCTGGCTAAAAGGCGTCATGGATGCACTTGGCATCTCCTACCAGGAAGTGCCGCCCCAGAAATGGAAAAGGGAGTTCGGCCTGAACAGCGACAAGCAGACAAGCATCCAGGTTTGCAAGCGCCTGTTCCCGGACGCGGATCTGCGCCCATCGGAAAAATGCCGCGTGGACAACGACGGCATGGCGGAAGCCCTGCTCATGGCGGAATACGCCCGCCGAAAACTCTGACAAAGCCTTCCCCGCGCCCTTGCTTCCCCCTCCGGGGGAAGTGCCCGAAGGGCGATAGGGGTTTCGACAACAAAGAAAGGAGAAAACCATGTTACTTTGTGTATGTGCCCTGCTGGTCTGCCTGGCGGCGTCCATGATCCTGAATTTCTATCTCATCGATGTCATCCACAAGCTGGACGCCAACATCGATGACAACGACGTCCGCTACGGCTGGACAACGGAAAACATCCTCAAGGAAAACGACGAGCTGCGCTATGAGGTCAATGACCTGCGCTCGCAGGTCGTGGCTCTGAAGAGCATCAACGACGTGCTGGCGGAGGGAGGTAAAGCATGATCTGGTTCATTGCGTGGGTGGCCCTGGCCTGGTTCTACTGGCGTATCTGCCAGACGGGCGCAGAGGAAGACGAAAGGGCGGGGATGAAATGAGCGACTACATTAAGCGCGAAGACGCGATAGATGCCGTCTGCGGCTGGGGGCCGAACGACCTGACCGAAGCGATCCGCTCGGACATTGAGACAATCCCCGCCGCCGATGTGATGCCTGTCCCCGCTGGTGGCATCGGCGAAATGAGCGATGGATACCACACGTTTAACGGTCTGTACTATCAGCGTATGGTGCTGTTTGCTGCACTGGTAAGGCAGAACCGGGGCAGGGCGTGGAAGTCTTGGAAGCATGAGGGCGGTGAGCTTTGCTTCTGTGGCGGCTGGTTTATCGTTGGCATAGATACGCCGCAAGGCACTTACACCTACCACTATGAAGCAAAGGACTTTGATTTGTTCGATTGCGAGGAACTGCCCGTGGCAAAACATTGGGATGGTCATACAGAGAAAGATGTGACCCGTCTGTTATCGCTTGATGTGCGGCCTGTGCGAAGGGGAAAGTGGATAGACCATCAGGAAGGCCGATGGATTTATGCCAAGTGTTCGGAATGCGGCACGGTGCATGATGTCAAGTCGAACTTCTGCCCCAACTGCGGAGCTGACATGATGGAACAGGAGGGATGGAAGTGAGAGGAAAAGTTGAGGTCATAAACGATGTGATCCACGAGCGCAAGGTTCTGGAAAAGGCAGCTATGGATCGCTTGCGGAAGCAGTTGTATGGCGTGTGGATGAACGGCTATGTGCGAGGGAAAGCAGATGCGGAAGCATATCTGCTCCATTGTGGAGACGACGATGACCAGCTGCCGGAGGAGGTGTGAGCATGAGCAACGAAAGAATGGATAGCAAGCGAAAACACCCGTTTGCAATCACATGCCGAAAATGCGGGTCAAACAGAGTGTCGGTAATTGCATTTGAATACCGAGATCTTGAAATCCGTTGCAAGTCCTGCGGCGCAATCGTTGATTGCGGAGTATACGATACAGAGGAAGGTGACTACTCATGAGTATCTTACTATTGACCGCATTGATCCGAACGGGAACTACGAGCCATCTAATTGCCGCTGGGCAAGTGTTAGAGAACAGGCAAACAATAAGCAAGGGACGCTCTGGATTGAATATGGTGGCGAACGCTTACAGCTTTCGTATTGGGCTGAACGCCTTGGGCTTCCGTATCACACGCTTTACGATAGGCTGCATAGATACGGATGGTCTGTGGATCGAGCGTTTACTGAGCCGGTAAGGAGGGCTTTATGAAAAATGGGGATGCCATCAGGAGCATGAGCGATGAGGAACTGGCGGAGTATTTTCCAAGTTATGCAACCTTATGCCCAGATTTAAAAGAAAATGAGCAGGTGTGTAAAGGCGCTAATTTCATGGCAAATGACAAAATGTGCCGAAAGTGTTGGCTCGACTGGCTGAGACAGGAGGCGCGGGATGACAAACCGTGAACGGCTCAACAAGTGCAGCGACAGGGCGCTGGTGCGCTTCCTCCTGAAGCAGCGCGGTTGCATCGGCTGTGTGCTGTCGAAGTCATGCGAGGGTTCGCCGTACTCACCGAACTATACGAACACGAGCCAGATCAGCAAATGCGAGGATAGGCTGCTGGCCTGGCTAAGAGAGGAGTCTGACGCATGAACATCCCATTCTGCCGCAGCGAGAACGTGTGTGTCTCCCATGAAGGCAGGGCCATCGCCATGTACTTTGCGGACAAGTGGAGCAAGGAAGGCAAGACCGTCAGCTGGGAGGAGACCACAAAGTGCATCAGCGTCAGCTGCACCCAGCTTTTCAGCCTGGGCGAATTTCAACCGACGAAGGAGGAGGAAGAATGAGCATGAACATCTATCTGACAATCATGGTGACGGTGCTGGTGCTAACGCAGGTGATCCGCATCACGCAGAACGCGATTCAGCTTCACCGGCAGGAAAAGGCCATTGCAAAAGACCTGGCATGGCTGAAGGACAATGACATCTCCGAGCGGGACTTTGATGTGCAGCGCGACTGCTTCTATCTGCTCCGCGATTATCTGGAGCGGGAGATGAACATTGACTACGGCGCGGTGGATGAGGACGACAGCACGGAGGACAGCGAATGAAAAACGTGTGGGCCTACTACCCGCCGGTATGCGACGGGGACTTCTGCCCCATGGACTGCGACCACTGCCAGAAACAAGAGAAAGCCCTGGAAGCGGAGGAGGCGGAAGCGAATGGCAAAGCGTAACAAACTCGCCGCCGTCCTCCAGGCAGACCGGGCAATGCGTGACGAGCTGGTGCGGCATCAAAGCCGTGTCTTCATGCTGGACCTTGTGACCCTTGCCCTTGGCAGACTGGGCTGGGGCGAGAAACGCTTCGCCCAGTTCGACCGGATGCTCACCGAAGTCTCCGACGAATACGCAAAGCTGATCATCGAAGATTCAGGCGACGATGAAGAGCTGGTCTACGCCAAAGCCTGCCTGGACAGGGAACTCCAGCGCTATGTGGGAAAGCGTTTCGTTCCCTATGACGAACGATACGGAATCCAAACAAAGTGAACACAGCAAAAAGGCACGGCCAAAATCGGCTGTGCCTTTTCGTTTTTCCTTGTTTGGTATTATCTGCGTCCGCCGGTGATGAAGCTCAGGGCGTCGCCGCCGGAGGAGCTGCCCGAGGAGCTCCCGGAGGAGCCGCCTCCCGTGATGAAGCTCAGCGCATCGCTGCCAGAGCTGCTGCCGCTGCTCCCGGCATATTCCTTTGCCCACTGATCGAAGCTCTTGCCGCTGTCCTTTGCCTTCATGGCCTTCTTGTACAGGGATTCGTTGCTCTTCTGCAAATAGCAGGCAAACACCGTCCACTTCTCCGCGTCGCTGAATCCGCGCATCCCGGAGATGGCCTGCACCTTCTGCGCTGCACTCACGGTCTTCTTTCCTTCCAGCGGTTCCAGCGCGTTGATGGCGTTCCAGACCTTGCCCGCCTTGCCGGAGGAAAGCCCTGCTCCCGTCAGCTGGTCAAACTTCTCTGCGTCCGCCCGGAACGTGGTGTAGAAGCCCATCTGCTCGCGCAGCAGATCCTTCTGCTTCCGGTTCAGATCCTTCTGACTGTCTGCCCACTGGGCGAAGGAAATGGTGTCCTGCACCGCCGTGGTGTTCTTGTCCTCTTCCAGCTTCTTCTTTTGGGCGTAGGCCGCCTCCCACAGCACCGTGTCGATCCCGGCCTTGTGGGCTTCCACCCGGTCATCCAGCCTGTTCACATCGGCAAAGAGCTGTTCCTTCGTGGCCTTGTCCATCTTGTCGATGTCGCCCAGCAGCGCGTCCACGCCGGAGTAGTCCTTGGCGGCCACGGCTGTCTTCAGGCCCTGCTTGGCGAAGAGGTAGCCGAAGGGATTGCCGCCCTTCTCTTCCAGGGCGTCCATCTTGTCCCAACTGCTGTTGCTGTAGGTCTCGCCGCGCTGCTCCAGGATGGCCTTCTTCGCCTGGTATGCGGCGTATGCCTCCGCCTGATCCAGCAGCCATTGCTTCTCTCCGTCGCTGGCGTCCCTGTACTCGTCGCCCAGCAGGATCTCGCCGTAGTATTGCAGCGCCGCCTGGCCGTAAACCGTCTGGTATGCCTGCTTCTCCTCGCCGCTGAGCTGGATCTTCTCTCCGCCCGCGCTGAAGCTGTTGGGCGCCTTCCGGTCGGGGTAGACCGCTTCGCCGGTCCGCTGTGCGAACTCGTCCAGCGCCTGCTCCACGTCGCCAAGCTTGTAGTCCGAGATCTGCCCCGGCCGCACAAAGCTGTTCATCCAGCGGTTGTATGCGCTGCTCGCCTGCTCCTTCGGTCTGCCGAAGTTGTCCAGCTTCGGGTCGAGCTGCTGCCGCAGGCCGGGGATCGCGTTCATCACCCGGCGCAGCGCCGTGTCTGCCGCGTCCTCTCCGATGGTCTCCCGGTAATAGGGGTCCATGGCCCGCGCCGTCTGGCTGACAGGCGCCGGGAGCATCCCGGTCAGCGCGTCCGCGGCGAAGCCCACGGCCACATCGCCCAGCTTCTCCCGCACCGTCTCGCCCTTGGAGTAGTTGTAGTTGTCGAAGATGTTGGAAAAGCTCTCCATCACCGGCATGTCCAGGATGGATTGCAGCGTTCCGTCGAAGGTGGCGCCGACATAACCGGGAAGGTCGTTCTCGTCCGCCGCCATGGAAGCGATGGCCAGGAAGGCGTTCATCGGCTCCAGCCAGTCGATCTTCATCAGCTGGTCGCCGTCCTTCCATTCCGCGCTTCCGCCCTGCAGGTAGCGCAGGATACCTGACAGGTTCATCTGGACGCCCTGCCGCCCTTCCGCGCTGGCCAAAGCCTTGGCGTCCTTGTCATCCTCGTCGTCCGCGTTCTTGAACAGCCCGGCCTTGAACAGGGCAGCCAGCCCTGCCAGCAGTGCCGTACCGTGCAGGCCGCGAGCCATATCCATCACGGCGTTCTGCTGCTTCTTCACGTCGATCTTCCCGCCGGTCTTCGCGTCGCTCAGCAGCTTCACCATTTCGGTCAGGCCCTTCGCCACGTTCAGCGGGGAGTATTCCAGGGCCTTGACGCCCAGGTTCGCCGGGACGCCAGGATAAGGCATCAGCAGGTCGCCCGCGCCGAAGCCTCCCTGCCTGCCCAGCTGGCCGCGCTGTCCGCCGAAGCCGATCAGGTTTGCGATGTCGTGCATGCCCTTACTCACGCCGTAGGCCACGCCGTGGTTCTGGAACAGGCGGTAGTCCGCCATGTTCTGCGCCAGCGCCTGCCGCTCTTCTTCGGTCAGATTCTCAAATCCGGAAAGCCCGCGCTGCTGCTCCGCCTCGATCCCGCCCCGGAAGGTCCGGTCGGAAGTGGTCAGCGAGTAGCCAAGCAGCTGCTCCCAGCGGCTCATGAGCCTGCTGAGTGCGCCGCCGGTCATCTTGAAGGTGCGGTTCACCGTCTGGTCGTAGCGGTTCCCGCTCCCGTCCATGTCCACGTCACCGGCTACTTCCAGAACGCTGCGCACCAGTCCCTGCCGTGCGCCCTTCCGCGCCTCGGAGGAAAGCCAACCCTTGTCAAGGTTCAGCGTCCGCTTGCCCGTGAACTTGCCCAGCATGGCGTCCAGCGCCACGCCGAAGAAGTCCTGGCTCAGTGTGTCCTGGATGCCGAACACGCCGTTGCCGCCGATGTTGCGGAAGAAGGTGCCAAGCCGGGAGAGCTGCGCCAGCACCTGCCAGGTCTTCACCTTCTGGCCAAGGTCGGCCTTCTGGGTGTAGTCCCCCGGGATATTCATGAGCTGACGCATGGCGTATTCCTTCAGCCACTCAAAGTCCGTGACCTCGTTCAGCATCCGCTCAAAGCCCTTCTTCCCGAAGGTCCAGGTATTGCGGTATCTGGCCTGACGCTTGATGAGATCCCGGATGCCGTCCAGGTCCCCGTCCTCGATGCTGTCATAGTCCCGGCCGAACTGGTACACGTCGTTGGAGATCCGCGTTCGGTCTTCCTCGGTCAGGTTCTCCGCCTCCAGCAGCGTCTCCACGCTCTGGGCAGCCGCTGCCGCGCCGCTCCTCGTCCACTTGGAAAAGGCCTGCAGCGCACGGCCGCTCTCGGTGCCTCTCGCCTGGATCGCTCTGGCCCAGGCCTGCGCAGCGGAGAAGTCCCCGGTCTGCACGCCGTCCAGCTGGAGCATGCCCTGGATGGTGAGGGCCGTGTCGATGTCCTCACCGTTCCACATCTCCTTGTCCAGCAGCTTCTGCATCTCGCCGCCCATGTCGGCGTCCACCCGGTTGATGGCGTTGGCAAGGCTCTCCCGCTCGCTCTTCGGCGTGTAGTACAGCTCGTCCTGCTCGCCGCCCAGGCGCTCCGCCATGTTTTGAAGCGTGTGGCTCTCGGTCTTGCTCCGCTTCTGTCCCGGCTCCGGGCCGCTTTCCGCAGCGCCTTCGCCGCCGTTTACTTCTCCGTCAGGTGCAAGACTTCCCGGTCCACGAACTTCGCCAACTCCTGCGGGTTCATACGCTGCAAGTCCTCTCTCAGGTGTCCCCTGCCCCACAGTCTCAGGTAGTTCCTCCGAACCGCCTGCATCTGCTGCTTCGTCAGCGTTTTCGGCATCTGCTGCGCGGTATCGCTCTGCGTAGTAGGCATATTCGTCGAAATCGTCTGCTTCTTCTCCGGCTTCTCCATAGCTGTCCTCCAGTCCGTTCAGAATCTTATCCAGGTCGTACTCGCCGTATGCTTCATAGCGCTCGTCCACGATGCGCTCCGCGTCCTCGCGGGTCAGCTCGCCCTCAAAATCGGCATCAAGCTCGCTCTCGATGGCGGCTTCGCGTTCCTGTTCAAGGGTCAGGCTCTGCTGCGTCTCGCGTACCGGCGTAGGGATCGTCGTTCCCGTCACGCCTTCCGCCGCCCGCATCAGCTCCATAGCAAGGTCTGCGGAGGCTCTTTCATACTCCGCGTCAGAAAGGCTCTGCTCGTAAGTATACCCCTGCCCCTTCTCGTTTGCAACAGCGTCCAGAATCCGCTCAACGATTTCGGAGTGTGACATGGTGTCCTGCGGGAACAGTCCTTCCCCGAACATGTATCCAAGCTCCTGGTACACCTGGTCCAGCGTCATGCCTTCCGTGTTTGAGAAGTTCAGCGTTCCGAAGGTCTTGCGCCGCAGCTCCAGCAGGCTCTCGTATTCCGAAGGCCTGTCGTTCCGCAGCCTTTCGTCAATGCGGATCTTCTGACCGCGCAGATAGTTGCGGATCTCTCCGCCTGTATCGCCGCCCGTGCGGGCGCTCGGGTCTTCCGTCGTGTTCAGGATTTCCCGCGCCTGCTGCTTTGCGCTTTCCCAAAGGCTTCTCACCTGGGCCGGGTCGGAGAAGTCCGTCTCCCTTGCCTGCCTGGCAAGGCTCTGGATCTTCCCCCTCGTTTCCTGCGTCCGCAGCCCGTCACCATACTTCTCCTGAAGTTTCCGTGTGGCTTCCGTCGCCGTGGTTTTCTTCGCCGCAGGCTGTGCCGGTGCAGGCGCTTCCGCGCCCGGTTCCCCTTCGTAGGGGCCGACGTCCTCGGCGGCCCGCTCTTCCGTCTGCGTCTGCTGCGCAGTTTTCTTCCCAACCGGCTTCTGCTTGACGGGCCGCTCAGCTTCTTGCTGGGCCGTCTGCTCGGTCGCTACTGCGGGAGCAGCGGTCTGCGCAACCGATTCTCCGCCTTTGTTGCTGTTAACGTGCTGCTGATAACTGCGAATCGCCTTGTCGATTTCTTTGGTAATATGCCGCCAGTCGATGTCTGCGCCGGAGAAAGCGAGCGTCATATTAGGAGCAGGCATAAGGCCAGACTCTGTGTCTACATCAAAATCGACATAAAATGTCTTGCCGCCGAAGTTGTCGATGAGCTTTTTGAGTCCAGCTTCTTGGCCGGCTGTGAGAACTCCGTTTTCAGCGCTTAACTCGATTCCGTTCCCTGGTTTCACCCGAATGTAGCCCGACTTCACGACTCCCTCTACGCCATCCCTGCGAAGCGGAGATTGCGCGAGTGCGTTTTCATGAGTGATGTCGAGCTCGTCTCTGTAAAAATCATCAACGAAAGGCATTGCTTTGCCGCTCGGGTCAATGAATGCTACTGCGCCATCGCTGTAGTCATCGGTTGTGGCATTATGAGCGGAGCGAGTTGATGCGAGCCCTTCTGCCGCTTCACGCAATTCGTTTGCTGCGTTTTGTGGCCCAACGTTTTCGCCAGCTTCGTTCGCGCTGTTAAACTCGCCAGGAGCCTGCTGCTGCGCGTTTTCGGGTGCAGCCGGTGCAGGATTACCATCTTGCGGCACAACGCCTCCTGCGGCATCCTGAGTGGCTTCTGCGGTTTCTGCCTGTGCCCGCTCCTGAACGGCTCTGTCAACCGCCTCCAGAGCGCCGCGCACAGCGTTGTCCTTTGTCGCCTCGATGGAGGGAGCGTTGCGCTGTCCAGGAGCGACTTTGACGCCTTCGCCCAGCGCACCAAGGATGCCGCCGATGAGCGCGTCATACAGTGCGTTCTGGAGCCAGCCTTCCTTGAAAATCTTTCCCGTGCCGTCATCCAGTTGGAGAAGCCTGTCCGCAACAGGATTCAGCACGTCGGACAGGAACTCTTCCGCGCCTTCGGAAAATGCGCTGGACAGGATGCTGAGACCGCGCTGCACGATGGGATTGTCAAAGCGGGAGATAAAAGCGTTCACGGCCTTGCCGGTCATGCTGTTGCCGTAGATCTTCTCAAACGGTCCGCCGATCTTCTCCGTCAGGATCTCAATGGCAGCGGACTTCGCACCGTTGAGGAACTGCTTGCCAAGGCTTCCGCCCTCTTTGCGCTGGTCGTATGTGCCCTGCCCGAACGTGCGGGCTCCCATAGCAAAGAGACCGCTGCCTGGGAGGATGGTGCTTGCCAGCGCATCCGCGCCAAGGTCAAGAGCACCGGTGGAAAGGTCGGCCAGGATGCGGTCAGCCTTGCCAGCGCCCTCGTAGACTTTCGCCGTTTCCTGCTCGCTGCGGGAAAGAAGCTCGTCGGCCTTTGCCAGCATTTCCCGGTTGGTCTTGAAAACGCCGATGCTCTCCGGTGCGCCGTTCTGCTCCACGGATCTGCGCATGTTCTCGATAGCCAGCGGGTCTGTGGCATAACCGGCATAAGCGCTGTCAGCGATGGCCCGCCCGGTCTCGTCCTGTGCTTCCGCAAGCTGCCCGCCAAAGGCCGCCGTGCTCAGATAGCTGCCAGCCGTCCGGTTGCCCCAGGAGCGTAGAACACCGCCAGCCCGGTCCGCGTTGCTGTAATACCGGTCTGCGTTTCCCTGCGCCTTGTCCAGCACGTTCAGCTGGTTGATGATGCGCCGCTCTTCCGCCTTGTTGGCGTTGGCGGCGTCGGGGTCGGTGATAAAGGCCGCACTGTCCTGCACGGTCTGGAGCTGATTCATCAGGCTGCTGCGCTGCTTGTTCAGGTCCGTGCCCTTCTTGTCCGCTGCCGCTTTGGTGATTCTGCCCGCAACGTCCGCCAGCGCGTCAGCAGCGTTCAAGGGCTGCGCCTTCTGCTTCGCAGGCTGTGCCTGCTGCTGCGCAGGCTGCTTCGGAAGGTCAATAAACGGGTTGCCGGTCGTTGCCTTTGGCTGCTCCTGCTTGTTGTCCTCGTCCTGCTGCTTTTTCAGATTGATGAAAGGATTGGCCATGCCTCAGCCTCCCTTTTTCGCTTTGTCTACCTCTGCCTGTGTTGCCAGGCCGTTCTGAACGAGCCAGTTGTAATACTGGTCATCGGTCATGTTGTTTCTTGCCTGCTGCGCAACAGCGGTCTGCACCCTGCCGGTAATGCCCTGAAGGTCAGTCGGGAGCGTCCTGCCATGCGACGCTTCCAGCATCGCACGGGACTGTGCTCTGCGCTCCGGGTCATCATGGGTCGCGTGGTTGTATGCATCCTGAAGTTTCTGGAGGTCTTCCTGAGACAGCGACGCCAGCTGTTCCTGCGTGTACTTCGACAGGATAGCGTCAGGGTCTCTCGACGTGCCGATCTCATAGGCCAGCCGGGAAACATTGATGTCGCTTCCGGTGGGAATCCTGTCTCCCGTATAGTCATACCCACCTCCAGGCGCACTGTACCCAACGGGCCACTTGCCGGTCATGGCGTAATACTGGTCCGCCGTGATGGCGCCGGTGTTGTACGCCAGCTGCGGGTTGCTTGCGGCCCATGCGCTCTGCATCCTGCCGATCTGCT
>Ga0326512_10002772_pt1 | contig 12967 bp, 13 predicted proteins | sample 1_2617_0518_D_FD_203652 | JGI IMG/M metagenome (GOLD analysis project Ga0326512, IMG submission 203652) | Bovine rumen microbial communities from UC Davis, California, United States - 1_2617_0518 | ecosystem: Host-associated > Mammals > Digestive system > Stomach > Rumen | place: USA... | reverse complement strand
TCGTGAGATGGCATGGAGCATCTTCGGTGTTGGTGGGCTCTTCACCGTACTGCTCACAGCCCTGCTGCTGTTTCTGGAGCATGCCGACATCCGCTCGGTCAGTGACCTGCTGACGGAGCACTATGGTGCCTACGACGGGTTGTCGCCCTACGAACTGACCCTCTTCTTCACCACATTCGTGATGTTGCAGTTCTGGAATATGTTCAATGCCAAGGCCTTCATGACCGGCCGGTCGGCCTTCTCGCATCTCAGCGAGTGTCGGGGCTTTATGTTTATTGCCGTAATCATCCTGGTGGGACAGGTCTTCATCGTCGAACTGGGTGGGGCGATGTTTAATGTCACCCATCTGAATTGCGCCGACTGGACTGCTGTCATTCTGACCACGTCGACCGTGCTATGGATAGGAGAGGGAGTGAGGAGAATTGGTAATTGAGAAAGAAGAAGTGAGAAATGAGAATCGATAATTGAGTATTAATATGGTAAAACAGATCTTGATGATAGCAGCCCTGACTGTGGGGCTGACGACGCAGGCACAGTTGCGAATTGACAACGAAGGGCTGCGAAAACTGACCATCGCCGAGATGGCCGTGAAGAACCTATATGTGGAGGATGTAGACGAACAGAAACTGGTGGAAGACGCTATCCGCGGCATGTTGGAGAAACTGGATCCTCACTCTAGTTACTCCACGCCCAAGGAGACCAAGGCCATGAGCGAGCCGCTCAACGGATCGTTCGAAGGCATCGGCGTACAGTTTAATATGGTCGATGATACGCTCATCGTTATCCAGCCCGTCATCAACGGCCCGTCGGAGAAGGTGGGCATCGTGGCCGGCGACCGCATCGTGATGGTCAACGATACGGCCATTGCCGGTGTAAAGATGAGCAAGGAGGAGATTATGCGCCGTCTGCGTGGTCCGAAAGGCACCATTGCCGACTTGCGGGTGGTTCGTCCGGGTATCAAGGACCTGCTGACCTTCAAGGTGAAGCGTGATAAGATTCCCGTTCATTCCATCGATGCCGCCTATATGTTGCGGCCGGGCATCGGTTATATCCGTATCGGCAATTTCAGTGCTACTACCTACGAGGAGTTCTTGCAGAGAATGGACCGGCTGAAACAGGCAGGCATGACCGATCTTGTACTCGACCTGCAGGAGAATGGCGGCGGCTATCTGCAGGCTGCAGCCGACCTGGCCGGTGAGTTTCTTGATGCCGGCGACCTGATTGTCTACACCGAGGGTCGTCGGGTGCCCCGCCGCGAATATCGGGCACCGGAAGATGGCGGTTTTCGAAAGGGTCGTGTGGTGGTGCTCGTCGATCAGTACACAGCCTCGGCTGCTGAGATTGTGACGGGAGCCATTCAAGACCAGGACCGTGGTCAGGTAGTAGGCCGCCGTACCTATGGCAAGGGCCTCGTGCAGCGTCCCATTGACCTGCCCGACGGTTCGATGATCCGGCTGACCATTGCCCACTACTATACCCCTTCGGGGCGCTGTATCCAGAAACCCTATGAGAAAGGAAACAAGAAAGACTATGATCAGGACATCCTGAACCGGTTGAACCACGGTGAACTGACCAATGCCGACAGTATTCATTTCGCCGACTCGCTGAAGTATGAGACACTGAAGAGGCATCGCACCGTCTATGGGGGCGGCGGCATCATGCCCGACTACTTCGTTCCCCTCGACACGACGAAATACACCCGCTATCATCGTGAACTGGCTGCCAAGAGCGTGATTATCCAACAGAACCTGCGCTATGTCGACCAGCACCGCAAGGCACTGAAGAAACAGTATACCGACTTCGCCTCGTTCAAAGCCGGATACGAGGTGCCCCAGTCGTTTGTCGATATGATTGTTCGCGAGGGGGAGAAACAGAACATCAAACCCAAGGATGAGGCTGAACGAGTGCGTACGATGCCCTATCTGCGACTGCAGTTGAAGGCCCTTGTGGCCCGTGACCTGTGGGATATGAGCGAATACTTCTCGGTGATGAACGAGGACAATGAGGCAGTGAAGAAAGCGCTGGAACTACTCTCGGAGTAGTGCCAGCGCACGGTTTTCAGCGGCTTCCATCATCTCGCGCTCTCCAGGACCTTTGTCATTGATGCCGCAGAGGTGTAGGATGCCGTGGATGATGACACGGTGCAGTTCCTCATCGTAAGGCTTATGGAAGAGTTCGGCATTCGACCGTACGGTGTCGAGTGAGATGACCAGATCGCCATTTAGGATGTCATCCTCGCAATAGTCGAATGTGATGATATCCGTATAGTAGTCGTGACCGAGATACTCGCGGTTGACCGCCAGGATATGTTCGTCGTCGCAAAACAAATAGCCCACTTCGCCTACCTTCTTGCCATAGGTGGCAGCCACACGGCGTATCCACGCTGAGGTGTCGCGCTTGCGAATGGCAGGCATCTTCACGTTTTCGCTGTTATAGGTAATCATAATTCGTGTTTTTACAGTCTAAGGGTTGGGGAGAAACGGACTCACGTCAACGCCGAAGTGCTGCAGTTCTCGCACCATCGACGATGAGATGCTCGACAGATGAGGCTCGCTGTAGAGCAGGAGTGTCTCCACCTCACCGTTGGTCAACTGGCGGTTGATGTCGGCCTGTTCCCGTTCATACTCGAAGTCTTTCACCGAGCGTACGCCTTTGATGATATAGCGGGCTCCCTCGCTGCGGGCAAGGTCGACAGCCAGTCCATAGTAGGGCTTCACCTCGACGCGCGGCTCATCGCGATAGAGGCGGGCGATGGCCTGCATGCGTTGTTCGGCGGGCATCATGCCGGGTTTCGACACGTGGTCGCCCACCACACCGATGACCAAACGGTCGAATAGTGGCAGGGCACGGCGCACGATAGAGTCGTGACCGATGGTGAAGGGATTGAAACTTCCCACGAAGATGCCTGTTCTCTCTTTCATATACCTCTTATATATTATTATATACCTTATTATATATAATATTATAGTATGATTATATAGTATTGTTATTTAGTTGCAAATTCCTGTACTTGCTGCATGACACGGAGGAAGTTGCCGCCCCATATCTTCTGGATGTCGGTCTCGCTGTAGCGGCGCTGCAGCAACTGGCGGGTGAAGAGGGTCAGTTCACTGGCATCGGCCAGGCCGCGAATGCCGCCGTCACCGTCGAAATCGGTACCCAGTCCCACGTGATCGATGCCCATCACTTGGATGGCATGTTCCAGATGAGCCATTGCATCGAGGATGGTGGCTTCGCCGTCCTTGACGAGAAAACCATTGTAGAGCGTAATCTGGCAGACACCGCCCTTTTGGGCCAAGGCTCGCATCTGGTCGTCGGTCAGGTTGCGGGGATGGTCGCAGAGAGCACGTGCCGACGAATGGCTGCACACGATGGGCAGCCGTGATATTTGCAGTGCATCGTAGAAACTGCTCTCTGCCGCATGGCTTAGGTCGACCATCAGTCCTAGTTCGTTCATCTTGCTGATGACCTTGGCACCGAAGTCGCTCACGCCGCCGTGAGTCTGTGTGCCGCGGGCCGAGTCGCAGATGTCGTTGTCGCCATTGTGGCAGAGGGTGATATAGACCACGCCGCGCTTCCGGAAATGGCGCACATTGCGCAGGTCGCCCTCCAAAGCCAGCCCGTTCTCTATGCCCAGCATGATGCTCTTCTTCCCCTCGCACTTGTTGTGCAGAAGGTCGGCTGGGGTGCGAGCCAGGGCAACACGGTTGTTGTTGTCGTCAACGATCTGTCCTATCTTGTCGAAGATCAGGTCAGCATAGGACTTTGGACCTGCCACGTCGAAGGCTACATTCTGAGCGAAGACTTCGTCGGGCTTAGGCTGTGGCAGGTAGCACACCATGATGGTGGCGTCGAGCCGTCCTTCCGTCATCTTGGGCAGGTCGACGAGTATCTTGCTGTCGCGAGTGCCGAAGTTGACCCCCTGTGGAAAGAACATGGGCGTGTCGCAATGTGTGTCGAGCGAAAGGATGCGGTCATGCAACTGCTGAGTCTCACGATAGGCTTCTGCCTCGCTAACCAGCCAACGGAAGAGCGGCATGCTATCCTCTTCGTTTACCATGCATTCCGGATGCCACTGCACACCGATGAAGGGCTTCATTTCAGTACTCTCGATGGCTTCTACGATGCCGTCTTTGGCCCTCGCCGTCACACGGAAGTGGGGGCCTGCATCGCTGACGGCCTGATGGTGGAACGAGTTGACGGCTATCGTCTCAGGGTAGGGGGGGGCAACAGGGATAAAGGGACCATAGAATGGTTCGCTGTATATATTATATAAGGTGGAGTCCTTGTCGATGGTGACGGTGTGGGTGGGTTCACAGCGGTCGGCCTCCTGCGAGTGTTTGATGGAGGTGCTGATGTGCTGATCTACTTTTCCGCCCAGTGCGACAGCCATGGTCTGGATGCCGCGGCAGATGCCGAGTATGGGCATCTGACGGTTGAAGGCCAGACGTGTCAGCAGCAGTTCAGGCAGGTCGCGCTCACGGTTGATGCCTCCCAGGTTGGGGCAGGGCTCTTCGCCGCAGTAGAGGGGGTTGATGTCGGCACCGCCGCTGAGCAGCAGGCCGTCGATGTGGTCGAGGGCAGCGAGCAGGGCATCCTCATCGTCGGTCGGCGGCAGGATGACAGGTGTGCCGCCGGCATCGGCGACCTTCTTATAATAGCCTTCGCCCAACTTGCAGGTCTGATCGCCATAGTTGCCGGTGATGCCAATCAGGGGGCGGCGGTCACGCTGTATGTCGTGGCGATATACAGTGTCGATGTTCGCTTCAAGGTTGAATCGGTTCATGGTCAGAGACTGCTGCTATTCGTCAAGTTCGTCAAAGTGTACGGGAATCTCGCGCTTGATGTTCTGCTCCAGCGAAATGAGGGTCTCTGTAGCGGTAACGCCGGGAATCTCCTGCAACTGTCCGTTGAGTAGGTGCATGAGTTGCTCGTTGTCGCGGGCATACAGTTTCACCAGCATAGTGTAGGGACCGGTGGTGAAATGGCACTCTACCACTTCAGGTATCTTCTCCAACTGCTTCACCACATCCTTGTACATAGAGCCCCGTTCCAGGGTGATGCCTACATAGGTGCAAGTGCGATAGCCCAGCGACTTGGGGTTGACATCGAAGCCGCTACCGGTGATGACGCCCATCTCGATGAGGCGCTGCACACGCTGGTGGATGGCCGCCCTTGATACGTTGCACTCGGCAGCCACATCCTTGAATGGGATGCGGGCATTCTGTGACAAGATGTTAAGAATCTTCTTGTCGAGATTATCAATCTTTTCCATTGCTCGGTTGATTATGTTACAATTTGTCAGCAAAAGTAAGCAATTAAATTGAAATGTGCAACCTTTTGGGCGGAAAAGTACAAAAAAAAGTGGAAAACGGCAACAGTCTGTCGTTCTCCACATGCTTTTTTATTTGTCTATCCCCACCAGTTCGACATCGAAGATGAGGGTGGAGTAGGGAGGTATCTGTCCGGCGGGCCGGCTGCCGTAGCCCAGTTCCTGTGGGATGAAGAGTCGCCACTTCGAACCGACGGGCATCATGGTAAGGGCTTCTTTCCAGCCTTTGATGACCTGATTGGGCTGGAAGGCGACAGGCTCAGTGCCATGCTTGGCCGAGGCATCGAAGACCGTGCCGTCGATCAACCGGCCTTCGTAGTGCACCTTCACCTTGTCGGTGAGTTGGGGCACCTGGCCGTTGCCCTGCTTGAGCACCATGTACTGCAAGCCGCTGGGGGTGGTGATGACGCTGTCGTTCTTGGCATTCGCTGCCAGGAAGGCCTTGCCGGCGGCTATCAGTTGTTCGGTCTTCTCCTGCTCTTTCTGGGTGAAATACTTCATCACCATCTGCTGCATGTCGTGCTCGGCAAACTTCTTCTCGCCGCCACCGAACATGGCTTGAATGCCCTGGGTCATCTTGTCGGCCTTCAGGTCGGTGGCACCCATCTGCATCATCTGCATACCGATGCTCATGCCGACGGCATAACTGATGGAGTCGGCAGCGGTGACCAGCGAGTCGGGAGCGATGGCTGCCACAGGTTCCTTTTTCTTCTTGGCGGCATCGGCGGTATTGAAAGAGGCACTCACCACAAGGGCGAGTGCCATCAACAGATATTTCTTCATATCGGATTACTTCACTTCCAACACTTCAATCTTGAAAATCAGCGTAGAGAAAGGAGGAATGTTGCCCATCTCACGGCTGCCGTAAGCCAGTTCCTGAGGAATATAGACCTCCCAGACTGAACCGGCAGGCATACGCTTCAGGGCCTCTATCCAGCCGGCGATGACACCACCCTTCATGTCGACGGTGAAGGGCTCGTTGCGCTTGTAACTGCTGTCGAACTCTGTTCCGTCAATCAGGCGACCGGCATAGTTGACAATCACCTTGCTGGTGTCGGTGGCGATGGCACCATTGCCTGCCTTGAGCACTTTGTACTGGAAGTAAGAGTCGAGTGTGCTGCCGTCGCGCTGCTCTACGGTGACATTCACGGTCTGCACGCTGTCCTTCTTGCCGTTGTCGGCCAGGAACTGCTCGTTTTTAGCCTTCACGTCGCCGTACTTCTCTTCCATGGCCCGCGACTTGATGCGCTCAAACAGGAGGTTGGCGATAGAGTCAGCCTCTTCGGTAGTCATCTTCTGGCCGTTCTTGGTCAGGGCGTTGATGAAACCGGCTACGAGGTTGCGCTTCGAGATGGTCTTGGTAGAGTCGTTGCCGAACAGTTGGTAGTTGATGTTCTTCACGGCACCTTCGCCTATCTGCTTGCCAATCTCAACACCGGCCAGATAGGCGGTCTTGCCCTTGTCGTCGGCAGCGTTGAAACCATCGTTCAGACCCTGGATGAACTGAGCCATATAGGTGGTGTCTACACCCTTGGCCTGTACCAGATAGTTGGTCAGACCGTTGGTTTGTACTACGCCGATAGCGTAACTGAGTGAGTCCAAGTCGCTCTTCAGACTAGCCTTTGGATTGTTGCCTTCGCACGATACCATCGTGCTCACGGCGATGGCCATAGCGGCCATAGCGAAAATAATCTTTTTCATTGTTCTTTTCTATATTGTTTTAACTTCTTAACTTACATTACCTCAATGAGTTCTACGTCAAAAATCAGGGCAGCATAAGGAGGAATCAACTGACCGGCACCACCCTCGCCATAGGCCAGACGATAGGGGATGAAGAAACGGTATTTGGCGCCCTCGGACATCAGTTGCAGACCTTCTGTCCATCCGGCGATGACCTGCTGCAGACCGAACACGGCAGGCTCGCCGCGCTGAACGCTGCTGTCGAACACGGTACCGTCGATGAGGAAACCCTCGTAGTGACATTTCACCGAGTCCTTGGCTGTGGGCTTCTTGCCGTTGCCTTCCTTCAGCACCTGATACTGCAGACCGCTGGGCAGGGTAACCACACCCTCCTTCTTGCCATTTTCTGCCAGATAGTTCTCACCGGCCTCCTTGGCTGCCTTGCCCTTCTCGGCACGCTCGGCGTTCATGGCTTGCTCTTTCTTGGCGAAATAGTCCTGCACAATCTGCTGGGCTTCACGGTGCGACACCTTCAGTTCGCTGCCGCTCAGCACGTCCTTAATCGACTGTGCGAAATCATCTACATTCAGGTCGCTGGCACCCATCTGTACCAGTTGCTGTCCGATGCCCAGACCGAGGGCATAACTCACTTTATCCATGCTTTCTCTTATATTAATAATGTATATACACTAGAAAAATCGTGCAAAATTAGCAATTATTTCTGACTTCATGGCTATAATTCGCGAAAAATTACTATTTTTGTGGAGTTTTAATAATCTTTGAAGCCTTATGAAGAAGAAAATCGTTGTTTTGACAGGTGCCGGCATGTCGGTGGAGAGCGGTCTGAAGACCTTCCGCGATGCCGACGGGTTGTGGGAGGAATATCCGGTGCAGCAGGTAGCCACCCACGAAGGCTGGGAGGCTGACCCCACGCTGGTGACCAATTTTTATAATATGCTACGCAAGAAGTGCTGGGGCGTGAAGCCCAACGAGGGACACCGTCTGGTGGCAGAGTTGGAGAAGGACTATGACGTGACGGTGGTGACGCAGAATGTGGATAACCTGCACGAACAGGCCGGTTCGACGAAAGTCATCCACCTGCATGGCGAACTGATGAAGGTCTGCTCGAGCCGTGACGTCGACGATCCGCGCTATCAGATACAGTTGTCACCCGACAATTGTGAGGTGGCTCCCGGCACGAAAGCCGGCGACGGCTCGCTGCTCCGTCCGTTTATTGTCTTCTTCGGCGAGGCGGTGCCCAACATCTCCGTGGCTGCCGAAGAGGCCCAAACGGCCGACATCTTCATTATCATCGGCACCTCGCTCAACGTCTATCCTGCCGCCGGACTCATCCATTATGTCCGTCCCGGTGTACCCGTCTACCTGATCGACCCCAAGCCCGTCAGTGCCGGCAGCGGTGTGAAGCAGATCATGAAAGGGGCAAGCGAGGGTATGAAAGAACTAATGGGGATGCTGCGGGCTTAACCCCTAGCATCCCCATCAAGTTACAGGGCGTGGTCTTTTTCTATCAGGGCGAGCAGATGGTCAACGGCCTCGGCCTCGGGAATGTTCTTTTCCATACATTCCTTCTGGCGGTAGAGACTAATCTTGCCTCGCCCGGCTCCTACGTAGCCATAGTCGGCATCGGCCATCTCGCCCGGACCGTTGACGATGCAGCCCATGATGCCGATCTTCAGCCCCACCAGGTGGCCGGTGGCTGCCTTGATGCGACGGATGGTGTCCTGCAGGTTGTAGAGCGTGCGACCGCAACCGGGGCAGGAGATATATTCCGTCTTGGTGAACTTGATGCGGGCGGCCTGCAGGATGCTGTCGGCGAGTGTCGTCAGTTGTTCGCTGCTGAACAGAGAACAGCCCTTTAGCGTGAGTTTGGTGGCTTTGCGGTCGATGAGCAGGGCACCGACAGTCATTGCTACCTTCAGTTGCAGCGTCTCCCAGTCGCACTGCCCTTGTGCTGACGAGCCAGACTGGCAGATGCGGTCTACATCGAGCGTGATGGTGTTGTCGCTGATAGAGGCCTCGGCTGCAGCCCGCAGACGGGTGCATTCATCGACCATGTCCACCAGGCGGCGGGCTACGGGAATCTCACATTCCGGCTCTTCGCTGAGCGACACACGGATGGTGTCGCCGATGCCTTCGGTCAGCAGGGCACCGATGCCCACGGCACTCTTGATGCGGCCGTCCTCGCCCTCACCGGCCTCGGTGACACCCAGGTGCAGGGGGTAGTGCATGTCTTCTTGGTCCATCGTCTTCACCAACAGGCGGACGGTGGTCACCATCACCACGGTGTTGCTGGCCTTGATGCTGATGACCACATCGTCGAAATGCTCGCGGCGGAAGATGCGGAGAAACTCCATACAACTCTCCACGATGCCTTCCGGCGTGTCGCCATAGCGCGACATGATGCGGTCGGAGAGCGAACCGTGGTTCACGCCGATGCGGACGGCGGTGTGGTGCTTCTTGCAGATATTTATGAAAGGAATGAGCGTGCGCTCTATCTTTTTCAGTTCCTCGGCATATTCCTCGTCGGTGTACTCCAGATGCTTGAACGTGCGGCCCGGGTCCACATAGTTGCCGGGATTGATGCGCACCTTTTCGCAGTAGAGGGCTGCCACATCGGCGGTGTGGGCCGTGAAGTGGACATCGGCCACGAGAGGCGTGGCGTAGCCGTCCTGCCTCAGCCGGGCAGAGATGTTCTTCATGTTTTCGGCCTCGCGAATGCCCTGGGTGGTGAACCGCACCAGTTCACCGCCGGCATCGATGATACGCTTGGCCTGAGCCACGCAACCTTCGGTATCGTTGGTGTCGACGGTGGCCATTGACTGGATGCGGATGGGGTTGTCGCCACCTATGGCAATGCGGCCCACGTGGGCCACACTGCTAATTCGTCTTGTACTCATCTTCTGTTTCTGCTAATTCGTCTTGTACGCATATTTTACTTCTGCCAGTTCTTTGTTGGCCTTCTCTATCTTTGCCTTCAAGCCGCTCTTGTAGTCGGCCAGCCGCTTGGCGAGCGGCTCATCGCTGAGGGCCAGCATCTCCACAGCCAGGATGGCTGCGTTCTGTGCCCCATTGACACCGACAGTGGCCACGGGGATGCCCGGTGGCATCTGGATGATGCTGAGCATTGCATCCAGTCCGTCGAGCATACCCTTGATGGGCACGCCGATGACTGGCAGCGTGGTCGAGGCAGCGATGACGCCGGGCAGGGCTGCTGCCATACCAGCACCGGCAATGATGACATGTATGCCACGCTCTTTGGCGGTGCTTGCAAACTGTTCTACGGCCTCAGGGGTGCGGTGTGCCGAGAGGGCGTTCACTTCAAATGGTACCTGCATCTCGTCGAGCAACTTGCAGGCTTTCTCCATGACGGGCAGGTCGCTCGTGCTGCCCATGATGATGCTAACTTGTGGAGTCATATTAGTTTTGTTTTTTTTATTGTTGTGGGTGTTCTGATTTTTTTCTGGATTTTCCGGACTTTCCGGACTTTCTGGATTTTCCGGAATATCCTGATTATCCAGAATATTCAGAATATCCAGAATGTCCGGCTTTATAGGAAGAGAATGCCTGTGGCAGCGCAGAGAAAGCCTACGAGGAAGCCGGTCACCACCTGTGATAGCGAGTGCTGACGCAGGATGATACGAGCCGAGCCCAGAATGCCGGCCAGGATAAGCACCAGGCAGAGCCACCACACAGGGTTGAAGGCAAAATACTCAGCGAAGACGAACAGGGCTCCGGCCACACCGCCGATGCCGGCAGTATGCGTGGAGATTTTCCACCACACGTTGATGATGGCACAGATGATCTGTATGCATAGTGCCGCGATGACGATGCTCGACACGAAGTGGTAGATATGTATGATGTCGAGTGTCCACAGACAGGCTCCGTAACAAACGATGCTGATACCGTAGGGCACCATACGTCGCCGTTTCTGGCCCAGTTCGATCAGTGTCCATCCCTGGGCACTCCGGTAGAGATGGATGATGAGGGTGGGCAGAAGGATGGTGAACACATAGACAATGGCGAGCACCAACAGACGGTAGGCCAGTGGCAGCAGGTTAAGATAACTGAAGGTGAACAGGGCTATCAGTCCTACCAACGGCAAGTAGAAAGGGGTGAAGATCAGACTCACCAGACGTGCGGCATAGATGATGTTTTTCTCGCGTGTCATTTCCTCAGTCTTGATACGGGGTAGCCCATTTGTTCACGGTATTTGGCCACGGTGCGGCGGGCTATGGGGTAGCCTTTCTTCTTCATGGCCGCACTCAGGGCTTCGTCGCTTAACGGTTTGCGTTTGTCTTCGCCGTCGATAAGGTCGCGCAGTGCGACTTTAATCTCGCGGGTCGACAGTTCCTCACCGCTTCCAGTCGTATAGGCATCGCTGAAGAAGTAACGCAGGGGGAATGTGCCCCAGCGGGTCTGCACATATTTCGAGTTCGACACCCTTGAGATGGTGCTCAGGTCGAGACCGGTCTTGTTGCCGATGTCTTTCAGAATCATCGGTTTCAACAACGACTCATCGCCTTCCTCGAAGAAGCGGTGCTGCCAGTTGATGATGGCTTCCATTGTCAGGGTCAATGTCTGTCGGCGAAGTTGGATGGCATCGATGAAGTTCTGGGCGGCTTCCACCTTCTGCTTGGTGTAAATCAGTGCCTCTTTCATCTGTCGAGTCAGACCGCCTTTGTTCTTCTGATAGTCTTTCAGCAGGTCGGCAAACGACTGCGACACGTGCAGATGGGGCATGTCGCCTTCATTGAGGACGAAGGTCACCGTGCCGTCGTCTTGCGTATCGGCGATAAAGTCGGGGGTGATTTGTTGCATCGAGCGACCGATGGTCTCGCCCATCGAGGCTCCGGGCTTCGGGTTCAGCCGGCGCAGTTCTTTCATCAGCACCGCCGTCTGCCGGTCGTCCAGTCCTAATGACTGTTGTATCTTGCCCCAGTGTTTCTTGGTGAACTCCTCGAAGTGGTGGGTGACGACCTTCTTCATCAGGTCTTTCACCTTGGAGCGCTCACGGCGTTCGATCTGTAGCAGCAGACATTCCTGCAGGTTGCGGCCTCCGATGCCGGCAGGATCCAACCGCTGTAGTTTCCGCAGCGTCTGTTGCAGTTGGTCGGTGGTCAGGTCGATGTTGTGATAGATGGCCAGTTCCTCGCAGATGCTGTCGAGCGATGCCCGCAGCAGTCCGTCGTCGTCGAGTGAGCGAATCAGGTATTCCATCACGTAGCGTTCCTGGTCAGAGAGTTCCATCTCGCCTACCTGCTCCAGCAGATAGTCGTAGAATGAGAGACTTTCGCCATAGACCATTTCTTCGTGTTCCTCCTGTGAGGAACGTCCATCTTGATAGACGGGCAGGTCCTCGTCGTCGCGCCCCAGGATTGCCAAGGCAGCGTCGAGGGCGTCTATGCGCTCCTCCCGCTCCCTGATGCTGTCATAGTCGTCGCCGCCATCGGTGCTGTCTGACGGTTCCGGCGTGTAGGATTCGTCAGAGTAGCCCTCGTCGACGGACTGCTCGAGCGCAGGATTGTCGTGCATCTCAGTCTCGATGCGCTCCATCAGTTGCTGCAGGGGCATCTCTGTCAACTGCGACTGCAAGAATTGCTGGTGCGATATGCTTTGCTGCAACCGCTGTTCTAACTTCTGTTCTTGTATCTGATTCTGTGCCACTTCTCAATTCTTAAAGAATTCCTCCAGTTCCTTGGCGTAAGCGTCCAGCACGTTCGGCTCCATCTGGGCAAAACGGCGCCAGATGTGCTGACAGGGCTGCTGCAGCACACTCTCGATGGGGCTTTCATGCCTCAGGTATGGGTCGAACTGCTGATAGGTCATCATTACCATCACCACATCGACCGGCTTCACTTTGATCATTCGTGCCAGTTCCTGCACCTCGGGCGTCTCGGTCACCATCGTGGCGGGTGTCAACTGGAAGTACAGGTT
>Ga0326512_10002770_pt1 | contig 12973 bp, 18 predicted proteins | sample 1_2617_0518_D_FD_203652 | JGI IMG/M metagenome (GOLD analysis project Ga0326512, IMG submission 203652) | Bovine rumen microbial communities from UC Davis, California, United States - 1_2617_0518 | ecosystem: Host-associated > Mammals > Digestive system > Stomach > Rumen | place: USA... | reverse complement strand
CACCTCCCCCCTTGGATAGTGAATAGTGAATAATGAATAATTATTCTTTGTTTTTTGCTGTTTTTATCAAGAAAAACATGAATTTTTTTACTCACTATCAACTATTAACTATTAACTATTAACTATATAACTACCACCGTTTACGTCTAACTCTTGCGCCTCTTGCGCTTCTGTGCCAGTATTCGAGCCACGCGCTGTGCGACTTTTCGATAAATGACGCTCTGTAATTATCCCCCGCGCCGCCAAGATACAGTATATTATCCGCTATCGCGCTGTGGTACAGCTCCCGAACGCTTATATCGTCCGAAAGCGCATTTTTATCCTCGTCCGCACTAAAGCGGGGAATCACCGCACGCCGCCCCCGCGCAGGAGAACGGCGCACAGAAGTGCATATATCGGCTTCATCTTCATCGGCTTGCTCAAAAACGAACGGTGAATACATCGTCTCCAGCTCATCGACCGTATCGTTGTAATAGTCGAAAAACACCCTCTGCTCCATAGGCAGGCGCAGATTCACCCGCTCATATATCTGTAGTAATGTCATTGCTCATCACGCCGACGGGTCGCAGTTCGTTATTCTTATGCACGCGCCCGGATTTGTCACAATAAGATCGCCATAGTTGCGAAGCAGTGCGCGGTATACGCTCTTATTCTCCATAAGCGTGAAGATGTCGCCCTTCTGTACCGTAAAATCCCAATCTGTCTGGTGCAGCTCCGTAGACTTCGTGTCAACTCCCCACATCTCATTTTCGGGAACAAACTGCTCGTTTACGATGTTTACTTCACGATTTCCGAAAACGAAGCTTATAGCCTTGAACCCGCCTACAAGTTCATGTGTCTGTTCTTCCACCCTGTAATTGTTCGAGCGCAGATAATTCATATATGCGTCATATGCGCTGTCACCTGCCATGATAAGGTCTACCTTGCCACTTTTATCGCGCGTGGACTGACGCAGTGCCTGTGTTATGATCGTGTCGTCAATATCGTGGTTCGCGTCAACGACTATGGGCTTGATATACGGGTCGTTCGCCTTTGTCACGCCGTAAAGCGTGGTGATATTGTCATCGAATATCGCGCCCAGACCCGTTATCTCGTTCATAAACGAATACTGCGTTGTGATAAAGCTGTTTTCCGCCGCCGTTACCGACACGTCGAAGGTCACTGTCTTTGTGGCTCTGTTTATAGCCTTTATCCTTGCGCCCTTTGTTGTCGGCGTCGATGCTTTTGTTGCGCCGCTTGCGTATATATCAACGATGATGCCCTCTTTAAGGTTCTGCACGCTGTCAACAACGACTGTCGCGCCGCTTGCCGATGTCACCGTTGCGAGCTTGCCCGTACCGTTGCCGAAAAGTGCGCGCCCTACGTGCCACTTTGCCGCGTCATATGCCGCCTTTATCTCCGTTTCCAATAGGTCTGCCATAGCTCCCGATGGTGTGCCGAGAACTATCGCCTTCTCCGAGATGCTTATATCAACGTACATATCCTTTGCCTCTGTCTCGAAGCGGCTGAAATTGACGTTTCCGCTTGCGGGCGTCGCCTGTCCCTCCTCGGAAAAGCCAAAGCCGCCCGACAGACCTATCGGCGCTCCCGCTACTATCTTGCCTCCGTGAATCGCGCGCTTTACCACCTGACCGAGAAGCGCAGACGGCTCTATTCCCAGCTGGTTTTTCCAAAATGGGAGATATATCTCCTTTAAGACCTTTGTTGCTGTTATGATGTTCTGTTCTGACATTGTTTATCATCCTCCTTTGATTTCATCAACTATTAACTATTAACTATTCACTATTAACTATTCACTTGTTAAAAAACCTTGTCCGCGCCAGCTCCTTAGCCTCCTCGAACGTTTTCGGCGTATCGGGTATGTTCAGCGCCGCGTTTGACGCACCGCCGTCAGCGGAAAGCACCGGAACGGCATTTGCGCCGCTGCCTCGGTTAAGCTCGGCAATGCGTTCGCGCTCCACCATGTCGCGCAGTTCGGGACTGTTATGGTACATCTGCATGAAGTCCTCGTTCGTGGGCGGTGCGGGCGGCTTTGGCGGATCTGAAATGTTGTTCATACCGCGCAAAAGCGCGTACGCATTTATGTACTTGTCAGCAAGCGGGACATCGCGACTCGCCGCAAATATCGGATTATTGGCTATAATTCGCTCCACATCGCCGATACTGTCATTCAGTCCTGCCATCTGCGGGATGTGCGCAAGCTGCTCAAGTGCCTCGCTCCTCTCCCTCTGTGCAAGTCCCTCCCTTGCCTCGGCAAGATACGGCTCAAGCTCCGCCATCACCTGACGGCGGTTATACTCTGCCATTGCTTTTGTGTACTCCGCCTGCTTGCGCTGTATCGTTTCATCGTCGTCAAACGCAAGGCTCGCAAAGTCTATCGACGGCACCTCGTCCTCAAACACCCTCTGCTCCTCTGCCGCCTCCGCCTGCTCGTTCTGCTGGCGCGAAAGATTCTGCATCCGGTAAAGCTGCTGACGGAGCTGTTCGTTCTCGGCACGCTCCTGCTGCAAGAGCGTGAGCGTCTGTTCTGCCGTTGTTACAGCCTGTGACAGCATATTCATAGGCTGCGCCTCCTGCGGCGATACGTCCGGCGCGGTTTCCGCTGCTGCATTTGCGGGCAGTCCCTCCTGCTGTCCGACTCCGCTGTCCGCCTCGGGCGCATTTTCGGCGGGAACTGTCTCTGCCGCCGTCTGCATCTCGGGTGCGCCGTCAGTTCCGTACATCTGGCGCGCCGCCGCTGACGCATCGTCAAATGTTCTGTATTCGTTGTTTTCGTCCATTGTTTTCTCTGTTCCTCCTTATCCGCTATTAACTATCCGCTATTCACTATTAACTATTAACTATCAACTATTCATCTGCGCCATATGCGCACGCACATGATCCTCGAACGCCGCGGCATATTCAGGCTTGCGGTGTTTCAGAAGCCGAAAATCCATCTGTAACATATACCGCTTATGCTCCTCGATATGTATGCTATGCTCGTCAAACTCCGATATTTCGGGCAGTATACCGTCGGCGAAGAACTTGTTTTCCCTCTGCGCCGCCTGTATCTGCAACTGATTTATGCTCATCACTTCATCATAACCGTTGATACGTTCGGCTTCGAGTATTTTCAGCTTGATACGCTCCGGAACACGTCCCTCACCGTCAAGAAACAAACCCATCTGCATAGCTTCTATCATGCGCTGCTTCTGCATATCCTCCGACATAACAAGCTCGTTTTCGGTCGTATATTCGATGTCCCAGCTGTTTATGTCCTCGTCGCACCACACAAGCGCATTGCCTGCGGCGTTCGCGCCCGTTATATCAGTCACGCGCTTTGCCTTTGCGTATCGCTTGTATATCTCAAGCCACAGCCGCGCAAGATCGCGGACGCTGTTTCTGATATGGTCGCCCGTCAGCGAAAGGCGCGTGTTGTCTATCTCCATAAGGCTCTCTATCGCCGTACCCGACATATTCGTCTGCGGCGCGTTGCCGTTTACCATAAGCTGCGACACTCCCGCAACATACTCCATCTCCGTTTTCAGCGCAGCACGCTCAGAGAATATATCGGGCGGCAGAGTGCCGTTCTGGACGGGTATAGGCGGCGCGTATCCCTTTTTGTACGCAAGTATCGCTCCCGACTGCATAAGCCCTTCCTCAAATTCGTCAATGTCTACCGCGCCGTCCTCAACGATGTACGAATGTATGACGATGTTGCGCAGATAGTCGTGTATGCGGTTGACACACCCGTTGTAGGCTCTTTGCCGCGGTATCAGATCCTCTATAACGCTGCGCCCGAAAAACTGCCCCGGTGTCTCGCGGCACACGCATTGTACCAGCGGTATGCGCTCATACGGCAGGTCTCCGTAATAAACAAGATGCTCATCCCCGATAATTATTATCATGCGCCCGCGCGGTCGGTGCTTTGACGGCTTTTCAAAGTAGGTAATGACTCTTTCGGAGTTTTCCGCGCTGCGGTGACCTATGGCGTGTACAGTCGTTTCCTGTCCGCCGCCCGCAGGATATGAAACGGGCGTCAAAGAAAACGTTTCAACACTCGTCCCCTTCACCTTTATGCCGTATAGATCGTATATCTCATCGACCGTCTTGACCTGCTCGATGATCACAGACCGTTGATTTTCAACGCCCTGACGGAATATATTCTCGGGGTACACCTCATACGGCGTCACAAGTCCGTAATCCACATCCCCGTTGTAAAAAGCCTCCGTCTCCGTCACCGCTTCGCCGTTTTCATCGACCTTGACAGTGGTGACCTCGGCATACTTTGACCCCTTCGAGCCGTCCCACCACGCAAGCCAAAAGCACGACCCGCACACCTCGTTCCACGCTATCATGGTGTTTTTCTTGGTCTGAAAATCGCTCTCGGACTGCTTAAAGCGCAGTATCGCCGTCGATACCTCCGCCTTTGCAAGGTCGTCATCCTCGTTCGTGCGCGGCTTTACCCGCATGGAGTAATTTATCTTTTTGAGATTCGCGATGCGCGTGTCGATAAGCGGCGCTATCTGGTTGAACACCTCACGCTCCGAGTCGTCATCGTCCATATACGGGTACTGCTCTATCGTGCGCTTGTATACGTTGATGTCGCACATCTGATTGCCCGCAAGGAAGTTCGCGTTGAGCGTCCATTGAAGCTCCAGCCCCGCGCGCTCCTCCTTGCGCCGAGACAGCTTTTCCCGAACAAATGCGATCACGTCCTCGCGGAACATGAGTGCGCCCTCCTCGTCGGTATCGAGCGGCTTTTTCTCACCCTCGTCCTTCGCCGCGCCAAACATACTTTTTATCGCGTCTATCACACTCAACTGTTATCATCTCCCTTCCACTTTCGTGACAATATCTCCCTGCGTGTGGGCGAGCGTGCCCTCGGCAGTGACTTTCCCGCTTGGTAATCGGCAAATGTTCCGCTCTGTATGCGGTCATACAGGTCCTTGCGCTCAATATGGTGTATGACCGATTGTGCGACAATAACGCCGCACAGGATAGCTGTTGTTATGTACATCTCTGCCCTCCTTTTTTGCATCAAAAAAGAACGCCTTTTGTGTGACGTTCTTCCTTTTCGGCGCAAACTTCCGCATTCTCTGCCTGTCCGCGCTGCTCTTATTATATATTTTACCATAGACCAAGTGTAAACTTCTATCAACTCTTTAAAATATTTTCAAAACTTCGCAGAGCTCGCGCGTGCAGTTTATGCACCCACTGATATGTATAGTGTATCTTCTCCGCTATGCTCTCCCATGTCATGTGGTCTATATATCTGTACACGAGCAGCAGTCTTTGCGTGTCATCGTTCACCAGCTCTATCTTTGCGCGTATATCCGCCCTTACCTCCACCAGCTGCTCAATTGTGTCGTTTATCCTTTTCTCCTGCTCGATCATTTTCAGTATGATGTTTTCCCTCTTGTTTCCCGCCTCGCCTCCCGTCACTCGCTCACGCGACATATCCGGCGCGTTCACGCGCTCCGATAACGCACGAAGGCGGGATAACTCCCGCTCCTCGCTCTCTATCAGCTTGTCAAGCCTGTATGCCCTTTGCAGATACTCCTTCGCTGTCATGTTTATCACTCCGTTTCCCAATGCCATGCCGATCTTAAATACTTTTGGCACATTGCCGCCGTTTGTATTGCCTCAACAGCGGTATTCATAGCGCACTTCCTTGCCTTTGAGATCCATTCTTCGGCATATTTGTCATTATTGAGTTTTATGTTGCCCCACGCAAATTTTAAACAGCTGTTTACGTGTTCAAGCTCCTGCAAACATTCTTCGTATTCTTCTTTTATCACCGCATACCCCTCATGCGGCGAGCGGAACAGCGGGAATGTTGCATTTGCTGCGTCAAGCTCCTTTTTCATCAACGTTTTTACATCTTCTTCGACTGCGTTCATTTTAAACCTCCCTCACATTCGGAAAAATCCATCTGCCGTCCTTATCGTCATACTCTATCTTTGTCCCCTCGCATATTTCGCTGATAAGCACGTTGTAGCTCATTTTCTTTTTTGCCACATCCGCTGTCACCTCGTGAAACCGCAGTGCAAATTTTGCAAGCCGTTTTTCGCCGAAACCGAACTCTTTGCGGAGAATATACATTCCTATCGGCATTAAAATGTCTATGGCGTAATTAACGCCCTCGCGCTGGATTGCGCCGTATCGCGCACCCTCGCGTTGTAATCTGTGTTCTTCCCGCCGCTGCTCTTTAAGACGGCGCTGATGTCTGTTCATGCTCTCACTCCTCGCTCCGATTCTTCTGCCCATTTTCTCATACTTTCTTCCCATTCCATATATTTCTTCTTGTACACTTCGGATTGAAACGCTTTTTTAGTCAGCGCATATCCGTTTATCGGCGGTCGTGCTTCACTTACAAGCTCTCTGTATTCACCGCAACTTTCAACCGCGGGGCATCCTTGTGATGTGTAATATATCAGACCGTCTGCGGCAAGCTCTTTTAATGCTTTTCTTGCCTTGTATTTTGTCAAACCAACACATAACGTTACAATGTTGCTTATAGTCAACACTGCCGTCTGAGGCGCATACAATGTTGTGTACGTGCCTATTTGAGCGTCTATAATCATATCAAAAATCTTGCGTGCTATTTCATTCGACATCGTTCGCCCTCCTGTTCCATCGTTCAATTACTGCTTTTTTATAAACTTCCTTTTCAGCTTCTGTTAATAATTCAGGTAATTTCGGAGTCATTTGTCTACTTCCGCAATTACATTTTTTACACACAATTTGATAACCAAATTCGAACATTGTGACAGGTTCATCTATTGCATATTCTTCAATGCAAACTTCGCCCCCGCAGAATGGGCAAGGTTTTAATTCTATTTCACTCATTTCAGTCCTCCTTACGCATATCCCATAAAATCACCAAGCCGCACCCATTTACCATTTTCATAATTATTACACTGAAACACCTGTGTTCTCATAGGATCATTTACAAAAACAGTTATCAGAGGGCAACTTCCATTATAACCCTTTTCAGCTTTCACCTGCTCATATATTTCCGCAAGAGTAAGATATTCTGTTTCCGGCGGTTCAAACTCATTGTTTACTTTACGCCATTCCAACTTGTTTGTATAATTTTTTAAATTATTAAATCCGCCCAGATACACACTTGTCGCATTTACGCCGTCAAAACGCGGCACCTCGTAATCCTGCCAGTCTGTACGTGGTAGCTTCGCGCATCCTTTCGGTGTCGGTGCGTCAATGTCTATAGTCTCTGTTAAGCCCTCATGTGTTTTTAAAAAATTCTCTATAGCTTCTTCTCTTGTAAGAAAGAAACTACTGCATAGGCAGTTAAATGAACATCCCTCACCGTTGCTGAACCAATACCTATGCTTTTCTATTCGGTCTATGCACATAGGATGCGCGCTCCATACAATTTCTTTGTTTCTGCGTCTGCCGCGCATTTTCCACACAACATCGCCTATTTTAACATCACTCATTCTCGTTTCCCTCCGCTTCACTTATCCACACTTCCAACCTCTCATCGCCCGAAGTATACCACTTCTCCACACGCATATCCACGACCTGCGCGTCATCATCCCACGCTGCGCCGTTGAGCGCGTCACATACTATTTTCCCGATATTGTCACAGTCGGGCTTTTTTGTCGGGCGGATGATGTTGTTCTCCGCCGCGAGCCGTTTCCCGCGCGTGTATGACTTCGGAACAGCAAAGTAAGCAATTATTTCCACGCGCAGCTGCTTTTTTATCTCAGAACCTTTGATGCTGCCGAAATATGCCCCCTTTGCCGCACACTTGTACGCTGTACGCACAAGCTCTTCATACTCCTTTGTTGCCCTCGGCGTGTATACGCCGTTGCACGTCACTCTCGGACGCGCTTTCCCGCGTATCTTTCCGACAAGTGCAAAACGTACATTATTCATCTTATCACTTCCTTTATTTCTTCATTTTCTAATATGTACCATGTATCAGCTTTGTATTTTTTACCATCAATTCTTATCATTTTTGCAAGCAATAGTTCATCAGCGTTGTCATTCCATTCTGTCAACACTATATAAGAACCTACAACACCCTTAGCAATCGCGTTTTTCCCGCAAGCTAAAGCTATTCCATTTCGGTTATAAGTCGCGGCGCTGCTCTCTTCACCCGAAGCCGCCGCGCTACTTCCATTACCCGAAGTCGCCGCACTGCTCCAATAACCCGAAGTTGCCGCACTGCTCCAATCACCCGAAGTTGCCGCACTGCTCCAATTACCCGAAGTTGCCGCACTGCTCCAATAACCCGAAGTTGCCGCACTGCTCCCATAACCCGAAGTTGCCGCACTGCTCCCATTACCCGAAGTCGCCGCACTGCTCCCATTACCCGAAGTCGCGGCGCTGCTCTCTTCACCCGAAGCCGCCGCGCTACTTCCATTACCCGAAGTCGCCGCACTGCTCCAATTACCCGAAGTCGCCGCACTGCTCTCTTCTTTTAAGTTTTTTATTCTATCAAAAACAAAAGAAATCTGTGCCTTTACCAGCTCTGCAATACTCAATCTAATACCAATATGAATTTTTGATGAAGCAATCTTCGTACCTTCATCAGATTTAGAAATTTTCCCATCTTGAATAACTTCACAATAGACACTGTCGGACGGTTTATAATACTGAAAAACTTCAAGCGGCATTTCACAAGCGTGGAAACCGCTACTGCACACTTGCGCGTCATTCGTTTCATAATCTTCCCCCACCTCATACTGAAAACCACGGCAAGTCATGTCTTTATTAAATCCTTTATAAGTTTTCATAGTTTTCTCTCCTTTTATGTTTACATATCATGCTTATATTTGTTTGTCAATTATTTTTTATAATAACCTAATCTTTTCTTTCCCGGTCAGACATTATACCCACTGTTCAGCCATAGCCTTTGCTATATTTTCAAAAGTTTTTGACCGCACTTTCGCAGCGCCGCCCGCCCTCGAATATCCTGCTTTGTCCTTGTTGCCCTTGTTATGAGATGTACCACAGCTTACATAAGGTTTGTAATCAGCAATTATGTCTGTAGGCTTCAACCTCGGTAAACCTTTCAACCATAAACAGGTTTTTTTACTATACGGATGTCCGTATTCATAAGGCTGTATTATCTGAGAATACGGCGGCAGCTCGTATACTTTTGACGGTATCGGATTTTCTATACAAATTTTATTACAATCAGCATTATATATTTGCATAAAAAATTCTTTACCATTCAAGCCTTTTTTATATCTATCCATATCAATTTGCCCTTTCTTTGGGTACAGGCGACAAGCTCCTGCATTTGACAAATATGTGCAAGGTGGATGAGCAATAATCAAGTCCCATTTATCTATAAAATGTTCTTCCCCATCCATTGTACAAAATGGGTGTATTCCTTTGTAGATACGCTCAAAGCTGCCAAATTCAATTGGATTCAAATATTCAAGCGCATTTCCCAGTATATGCCATTCGGGATGTCCACCGCTCGGCTCTTGAATATCGCAACTGTACGCCTCATGACCGTTTTCACGAAAAGCAGTACAAACGCGCTGGCTTTCCTCACACGCTATTAATACTTTCACTACATCCTCGCCCCCTGTTTATTCATCGTTTCTATCAGCTTCACCGTCCTGCGCCTGCCATACAGCACATCCTGCTTCTTCGCGCATTCGGGACAATACAGTGCATTCCCATAGCTGTCCCACCCGTCAAGCACTGCCCCCAGCACCGCCGACGGCGTATACTCAAACTCCTTTTCCTTCCTGCATACAGCGCATTTTATCTTCATGCCATCATCTCCTATAAATTTTTAAACGCCAGCTTTTCAAGCTCGTCATGGTCTGTCAAACTCTTATCCTGCTTATTGTTACTCAACACACCATCGGCAGCGTTCGCCTGTTCGACCGTGCATATCCCCTGCCTGTGCCATTTCTGCAATATCGCATTCACATACGCTGTTATGAACTGTCCTTTATATGTCACGCATCTGTCACACGCAAGAGCTATCATTTCACCGCTCATCCCAAGCGACTGACGCCACATTTTCACTGCGCACTTTTCTCCATGCGTCAGCTCCCGTCCTATACTTACACTCACCATTTTTATGTCGTTGTCGTGGTGCGCGTGTGCGTCAGCACCACTCATTTCATTTACTTTACTTTCCTTTACTTTACTTTTATTTAGGGATTTTTCCCGGGAAAAACTCTCGTTATTTCGGGAAAAACTAAGGTTTTTTCGTGGAAAACCCTCAAAATGGGCGAGTTTAATAAAGCTCTCGGTCTCTTCTTTTTTTAAGACCCATAGCCTCTCATCTACTTCAATATCACGCTTCTTGCCCGTTTCGGCTTTCGCCTTCTGATATCGAAGCTGTATTCCGTGCGAGGTCAAGACCTTGTCCGATGCGAAAAGTTTATTATCAAACAGTGACCGTTCGCATAAGAAGTTTATGACCTGCTGTATCTTATTATCGTCCATGTTCAGGACTTCACCGATGTCGTCTTTCAGATCATCGTCAAATTTAACGTAATACCCCTTGTCGCGGTATATCGCCGTAAGGGTGTATATGTATATCATGAGACCGTCAGCACCATAGCGGCGTTTTACGGCTCTTATACCTCTGTCCTCAAAAAAAGCTACATCGAAAGGAAAGTAGTCAAGCCCCTGTTTTGTTGGTCTTGCCATACTTTGACCTCACTTTCACATAAACGGTATATCTTCTTCTGTCGGCATAAACTCATCCCGATCGGGATCTTGTTCACTTTTGCCCGCAGACTTGCCGCCCGTAAAATAAGCCTCATTTATTATGACATCTGTTGTATAGACCTTTTGTCCGTCTTTTTCGTAGCTGCCGGTCTGTATTGAGCCGACGCCGGCGATCATATCGCCCTTTTTAAAATATTTGCATATAAACTCCGCCGTCTGCCGCCATGCCCGACAATTTATAAAATCCGCCCCGTATTCGCCCGTCTGCTTGTCGCGGAACCGTCTGTTCACCGCGACGGAAAATCCGCATACCGATATGCCCGTCGGTGTCTGTTTCATTTCGGGGTCGCGCGTCAGACGTCCCATAAGTATTACTTTGTTCATTTCTGTATCCCCCTTTCCGACTTGCCGGACGTTTGACAACGAACTATATTATATGTCCGGCAAGTGCTTTAAATATATTTTATCATCCGCGCTATGCCGAAAATTTGCAATTTTTCAAGCGGATAATATCGTATGTGGATAACACTGTGGATAACTTCGTGGATAAGTCACTCACTCGCTTATGACCTCGCCCGTCTGTGCATCGACTCCGATGCTTTCCTGCACATCTTCTTCAATGATACGTCCCTCGGCAGGTATAACATTTATGTCGCCGCTGTCTGTATTGAAGTCGTAGCTGTTTTCATCAAACGTCACAAAGTCTGTTTTCATAGGCGCGTATTTGAGTACTTTTTTCAGCACCGTCTTTTTCGCCATTTCCTCCGGCTCTGTCTGCCAAGGACCGTTGCGGAACGTTTTGGAATACTTCTTCCCATGTGCCATACATTCCTCATAGCTCATCACTTCAAACGCATAACCGCCGTCCTTGAAATGAACTATCCCATACACCCACACAGGCGCTCCTCCCGTCATCATCGACGGCTTATGCCTGAGCCTCGCTTCAAGTCCGTATTCAAAATCAAACTCATCCCCCTCATGTACTACGTGCGCCTCTATCGACTTGACCTCTCCCGAACGGTGCGCAAGCTCTATCATCCCTTTGTATCCCAGCTGAAACTGACACTGTGCCCCGTACGGTATAAGATATGCCTGCCCCAGCGGTGTATTCGGCTCAAGACCGAGCTGTGCTGCCTGCATCATCGAACCGATGAACGATTGCGGCGTGCATTCCGCCAGCTTCGGCGTCGTTGTCAATGCCGTAGTCACAATACGTGTGAACCGCTCCGGTGTCATCACCTTCGGCAGCGCTTTCGCTACCTCCTTCTGATACACCTTTATGAAATCCTTTATTGTCTGCGGCTGTTTCGATAACGCCTGTGTCTGTGTCGTCTTTGCTATCTGTCCCATGATCTGTTACGTCCTTTCTTTTATGATGAATCTTCTTGTCTGTGTTTCCTTTATAAACTCTGTCAGCCCCGCCGCTTCAAGCTCTTTGACGCTTGCCGCGCTCCTGCGCAGTGACGTTGCCCACGATACCTTATATCTGTCGCTCGACGCCTTTTCAGCCTCACCCATATATGATTTTATCTCTTGCTGTATTTTTGCTTTCTCCTCGCCAAGCTTTTTCTCCATGCCGCATATCTCAAAATATCGCCTCAGCACCGCATCATAACCTACAAGCTCTATTTCTGCCCCGTTGTCCCTCGGGTACATAGCATCGAGCACCGCTCCGTTCTGATCTGTACCGCACGGCGCGGGCATCTCATGCAGCATAACATTTTCGTACCAAAACGTTTTTTCCTCTTTCATCAATGCGGCTATATCCTCTTCATCCCGTTTTATCTCAAATATTAAAAACTCCGTTCCAAAGACAAGCACAGCAAGGTACCACTTCGCCGCCCCCGTTACCGCCATATAGTGCTGGCACTGACAATAATATTCCGGCGGATATTCACCGTCCCTGTAACGCTTGAGCGAAAGTACATTTGCAGTCTTGCACTCAAGTCCTGCATCCTCGCCTACAACTAAGCGGTCAACGTTTGCCAATGCCCAAGGATATACAGGATTTTTTATCACAGCGTTCCTGCGCCTCACCTTTTTCCCTGTCTCTTCACAAAACCTCTCCGCTACATATTCCTCCAGATCTCGCCCCTGCCGCATAGCCTCATTATCCTCCTTTGGCGGCAGTATACCGACCTTGTCGGCATATACATCAAAGCGGTTTTTGTATCTGTTCAAACCGACTACCGCTCCCGCGTCAGACCCGCCTATGCCCTTTTGCCGCAGCTTGAGCCATTCCTCGCGGCTCATGCCCGCAGTACTGTAATATTCAAGTGCGCTGTCCATATCCAGTCCCTCCTCATCAAAAATAGTA
>Ga0326512_10002769_pt1 | contig 12973 bp, 10 predicted proteins | sample 1_2617_0518_D_FD_203652 | JGI IMG/M metagenome (GOLD analysis project Ga0326512, IMG submission 203652) | Bovine rumen microbial communities from UC Davis, California, United States - 1_2617_0518 | ecosystem: Host-associated > Mammals > Digestive system > Stomach > Rumen | place: USA... | reverse complement strand
AATATCGGTGCCTATGCAGAGCGTCAGACTTTCGCCCCGGGAGCCAGATGTCTGATCTTCGCGCCCAACAGTGAAGGTTGGATTTATTCGCTCTATGCGATATGGATGCAAGGAGGTATATCCGTTCCTGTCGATGCCTCATCCACTCCAGAGGATTTAGCCTACATCCTTGCCGACTGCCATCCGGAATGCATATGGACCACACGTCCCAGACTTGACGTGGTGAATGAAGCAATCCGGCAAGTACCCGAGATAAGTCCGGCGATTCTTTTCATTGAGGACACCAAAGGGACAGAATCACCTGTCCCCCCCTGTCCGGAATCTGTGCTCAACCTCACCGCTACGCCTGAACGCATTGCTCTTATTATCTATACCTCCGGAACCACAGGTTCTCCCAAAGGCGTGATGCTGACATATGACAATCTGATGGCCAATATTGAAGGGGTCTGGCATGACGTACCCATCTTCGGAGAAGACCGTCGCACACTGATGCTGCTGCCGGTTCATCACATCCTTCCGCTGATGGGAACCATTGTCGCCCCTATTATCAGCGGCGGAGGCATTGCGATTTGTCCGACCCTTTCAGCTGCCGACATCATGCAAACACTTGATCGCTGCCAAGTCGGCATTTTCATCGGAGTGCCTCGTTTGTGGCAGACACTCTACAACGGCATTATGAAAAAGATAAATGCACACTACCTGACGCGAGCACTTTACTGGCTTTGCTCGAAAGTTAAGAGCCGGACACTCTCCAGAGTGGTGTTCAGAAGTGTGCGTAAGCATATGGGCGGGCACATTAAATATTGTATCTGCGGAGGTGCTGCTCTCGATGTGGAAATTGGGCGTGGCCTGCAGACTTTAGGACTTGATGTGCTGGAGGGTTACGGCATGACCGAGGCTGCTCCTGTCATCGCGTTTACCCGTCCCGGCGACTATAGGCCCGGATGCGCAGGCAAGGCTTTACCTGCCGTTGATTGTAAACTTGAAGACGGAGAACTGTGTGCTCGCGGTCGCAATATTATGAAGGGCTATTACAACCGGCCGGAAGAAACGGCTCAGGTGCTCCGCAATGGCTGGCTCCACACGGGAGATCTGGCCACAATCTCGCCCGAAGGTCATATCACCATCACAGGCCGTACAAAGGAAATAATCGTCCTCTCAAACGGCAAGAATGTCAATCCTGTTGAGCTGGAATACAAACTCGAAAAATACACCACTCAGGTAAAAGAGGCCGCCATCGTGGAGGACAAAGACAAACTTTGCGCCATCATAGTACCTCAGAAAGAATGGTCTGCAGATTTGTCCGAGCTAGAAGTCGAGGAACGATTGAAAACAGAAGTGGTGCAGCCCTACAACGAATCGGTGGAAACCTATAAAAAGGTGATGCGTCTCTTTGTCTATGACGGCGATTTGCCACGCACTAAACTAGACAAGTTGCAGCGCTTCAAACTCAAGACTCTGCTCGAAGCCGAAATCCACACCGCCCCCAAGCCCAAACTCGTTGAACCGACCTTCGAGGAATACAGGCTCATTAAGCAATATATATCCCACGAAAAAAAGAATCTCGATGTACGTCCTTCCGACCATCTGGAAACCGACTTGGGCTTTGACTCGCTCGACAAGATAAGTCTGCAAAGCTACCTGGAACACACTTTCAGTCTGAACATCACCGTTGAACAACTCTCCAGATTCCGGAACATCGCCGAATTGGCAGAGTATGTTTCAGGTGAAAAACGGGGTATCGAACAGTCGGACATCGATTGGGGAAAAATCCTGCATGAGGAAAACTCAGAAATCAGCTTACCCGACACATGGCCCACAGGCCCGTGGATTGTCCATTCTTTCAAGACTCTTTTCAAACTTCATTTCCGACTTGCATCCAAAGGTGTACGCAACATACCCTCTGAGGGTCCGTTTATCCTGGCAGCCAACCATCAGAGCTATCTCGACGGGCTCTGTGTAATGTCGTATGTTCCTCTGCATTTAATTCGCCGCACTTATTTCTTTGCTAAAGAACAGCACGTCAACACACCCCTCAGGCGCTGGATAGCCTCGCGACACAATGTGGTTGTACTGGAACAGAAGAATCTAGCCCACTCCGTCAGTGTGCTCAGCAGTGTGCTGCGACAGGGCCGCAACCTGATCATCTTCCCGGAAGGCACCCGCACCTCCGACGGACGATTGGGCGACTTCCGCAAGATGTTTGCCATTCTCAGTATGGAGTTTAATGTGCCGGTTGTTCCCGTAGTGATAAACGGAGCATTCGAAGCTATGCCGCGAGGAAGGAAGTGGCCACTGCCCAAGAAGATTGTTGTGGAATATCTTCCCCCCATCCTCGCCCAGCCATCCGACACCTACGATTCATTCTCAGCTAAAGTACGCTCGGCAGTAGAATCAAAACTTAAAATCCGGCAATAAAAAACCGGTTCCATGTCAAACGGATATTTTTATAATGATATTCTGTTTTTCTTATTCGTCACCAGATGCGAATAGCGGATCCCATGCGGGAAGGCGTATGGGTTTCTGACGATACATATCGAGATACTTCTGCGGCACATATTTGGTGTTGATAACCAGGCGGAACATATATTCGTCGAACCACTCGTCGGTCATGACGAGTTTACCGTTCCACCCCGACGACTTGCCCCATGAGTTTTCAATCTCCCACTTGGCTACCTTGCCCGAAAGCGTATCGACATCGACACCGATGAGCGTCATCGCATGACTTGAGGCAGAAGCGTGGGTGAGAATGCGCTCGCGCTTGTTCATATTGAATGAGGTGCCCAGAAGCGAGCCATAGTCGAAGTTACGGAGATCGAGCGTCCCGTTGTCACGGTTGAAGTACTTACCGACATCACATGAGAAATACATTGCCGTCGTGTCCCTAAGCGAGGCAATACCCAGGGGTTTGATTTCGTCGGCGGGAAGGTTGAGATAGACCCAGTTACGCCCGTCATAAGTATGGCGGTCATATTCTATCTCATATACCTTATAATATTCGCGTAAGGGGTCGTTCATCACCATCACGTATTCGGCATCGGCATCCATAAACGTCTGATAGAATTCCTGCGGTGTGTATTCCCGGATGGAAACAAGCTGGTCTCTGGTATCCCGCTGTGTCCAGCTGAACGATGCGGGAGGAATACCATAGGCGAGCGTGAGGATATGATAGACGGTCTTCAGGTCCTCAATCTTACGGGCCTCAATCTCCTTGAGCGACTTGCCTTCCTCATGCATCTTGCGGTAGCAGAGTGCCATCTCGCGAAGTTTCCACTTGAGGAGCATCGAAATCTGAGCCGTATGGTTGGCCGAATAGGTTTCAGGCATGACCTCGCGGGGCACAACACCGTACTTGCGGGCCAGGTCATAAACACCGCAGAAAGTTCCGCCGTCGGAAAGCGGATTCTGGAAGAGCCAATCGACGAGACGATCGTCCATGGACTGCTTGCGTGTGTCGATGACACTTTGGAGGAAAAGGTTGGCCTTTTCCAATTGATCCCAGAAGAAAAGGTAGACCTGCGAGAGTTCTAGATCCTTAAGGTTGTGCCGCTGGACGGCTTTGTGACGCAGCACATTCATTCCAGTGAATAGCCAGCAGCGACCTGAGCTCTGTTGGTCGGTAATGGAACGCACAGGCACCTCGTAGGTGAAATGCGTGTCACCCATCTGGAGCGACGACACATCTGATGCCAACACCGAAATGGCAGTGCGGGCCATGGCATTACGGAGCGCTTTGTCGGCTACACTGGCGGTCTCCTCCGCCTGCAGTTTCCGAAGAACGTCGGGTGTAATAGCCTCCTGGGCATTCAAAATTGCGGTCGCCCAACAGGCGGCCGCATATAGCCAAAATTGTTTCATCATGCTTTGGTTTCGTTCTTTTCCTCAGGCTCAGGATCGGAGAAATCGTCGTTTCCTGTCTCGATGAGGATGTTATACCATTGGATAAATTTCTTAATATCAGAAGCCCGTACGCGGTCCTGGTCGAAGTTGGGGAATACCTTCAGGAACCAGGCCTTCTGATCGGCTGCGGAATCCTTTATAGTAACAGGGGCGATCTTGCCGCCTGTGAGTTCTTTGGCCTGACGGAAAATCGTATTCAGCGGAATCTCATCGTCAGTACTGTACATAGCGATGTCAGCGAGAGAAAGCACTCGGTCGCGCTGAAGAGCAGGAACCCGGTGACCGTCGGCGAGGTTTTCACAGATGAGCATGTTGTTGCCACGGGCAACGAGACGATAGAGGCCTGGACGGCCTGAAATGGAAAGAATTTTTTCAATCATAATAAATATTGTTTTGGATTATTGTTTTCGGTGCTGGAAAATCCTAAGGAAGCCTAGGAAAGCCTAGTTATTCATTAATTTCAGAATTGCCTGAGCGGCGCGTTGGGGTGCTCCTGCAGGCCCGAGTACACGAATCATCTCTGCATATTGCTGTTTCATCAGCCGGGCCTCCCGTGAATTCTCAAGGAGACGAAAGATTTCTCTTCTGAGATTCCCGATGGTGAAATAGGGCCCCAATAGTTCCTTGACGGCTTCATGGTCGAGAAGCAGATTAACCAACGACACGTACCGGATGTGCCGCAGCGCCCATCTCATAATCCTGTAGAAGAGTTTGCCGCCCTTGAGTGCATAGCATACAACCTGGGGGACCTCAAGATAGGCGGTTTCGAGCGTAGCCGTTCCCGATGTGACGGCGGCAACCGACGATGCCCGCAGCAGGGAATACTGGTCATTGAAAACGACCTTGACGGGCGGAACGACGCGATGATTGTCGAGAATGGCCTGGTAGTCACTAATGGTCATGGACGGAGCACCTGCCACGACAAGCTGGTGGCCTGGGAATCCGCAACAGCCTTCAATCATGACTGGGAGATTATTGGCTATCTCTGTCTTGCGCGAGCCGGGAAGAATGGCAATGATATCCTGATTTTCATTCAACTCATATTTCCGGCAGAAGGCATCCCGGTCGAAGGACTGAGCCTTGACAGCAGAGAGTTCGTCGACGGTGGGGTTGCCCACGTAATTGACTTCATAGCCGCGTTCATGATACCATGCTACCTCAAAAGGCAGGATAGAGAGCATAAGGTCGACATACTTGCGAATCTTCTTGAGACGATAGCTCTTCCATGCCCAGATTTTGGGAGAAATGTAATAGACGACCTTTGTGCGGGGCATCTTGCGTTTCACCCAAGGCGCGATGAAGTCGAGATTGAAACCGGGATAATCAATGAGAATGACGGTTTCCGGATTGAAATCCGCAATTGACTGGCGACACTGACGACGGCCCCGGAGGATTTCGGGCAGATGGCGGATGACGGGCCAAAAGCCCATGTAGGCCAAAGTGCGGTAATGACGCAGAAGCGTGCCGCCCACTGCCTGCATTTTCTCACCTCCGAAATACCGGAATTCAGCTTTCGGGTCCTGTTGCAGAATCGCCTCCATCAAATGCGAAGCATGGAGATCGCCAGAGGCCTCGCCCGCTATAAGGAAATATTTCATTGCTCTAAGTATTTGAAGCCCTCCATTGCATGACGGGCTGTGATATCCACCTGACAGGGAACAATGGTTACATATCCCTTCTGAAGCCAATATTCATCGGTGTCTGTCGCCTCAGGCTCACGATTGGCGTATTGTCCGGCCGTGAAAAACTGGAGATCCTCCTCATTCTCCACATCTATGTCTTCATATTCCTTATGCCAATAACCATCGGCCTGACGGCAGACCTTATATCCGTTGAGGTCTTTGCAATAGGGAACATTAACATTCAGCACAGTTCCGCGTGGCATCCCTTTCTGTAGCACCTGTGGCACGATAGTGCGCACTACCTCCTCGGCAGTTTCGAAATCGGCATTCCAGTTGTATTCCAACAAAGAAAAACCAATCGCCGGGATGCCCACGATACAACCCTCAAGAACTGCTCCCAACGTACCGCTGTACATCACACAGATACTGTCGTTGCCGCCGTGATTGATTCCGGAGACAATGAGGTCGGGCCGCCGTTCCCTGAATATATGATGAAGAGAAAGTTTAACACAATCGACCGGGGTGCCGGAACATGTGTAGAATAGCAAATCGCCATCATCGGAAACACGACGCAGATGCAACCGGTCATGGGCTGTAAAACTGCATGCTTTGCCTGACTGCGGACTGTCGGGAGCAACCTCTACAATACGCCCCATACCCCGAAGGGCATGCACAAGGTGGTGTATGCCGGGCGCGTCATACCCGTCATCGTTGGTCACCAGAATCAGCGGTCGCGGATCTTCTCTGAAATTCATATATTATTAAATGGACTTTATCATTGAAATGGACTGCGAAGATATAAAAAAAAACAGATATGACCAAAAAAAAAATCCGAAATTTGTTTTTTGACACAAAAGTTATCAACAAAAGAGGCAGTTATCCACAATTTTTCAATTATTTTGCCCCACTTTTTTGTCCTATAAAAAAAAATTGCGACCTTTGCACCGTTGAATTATTCAACATTTTGTTTCATTATTAACTCATTTTTGATTTATGGGACTCGTAATTGCCATTGCCAATCAAAAAGGAGGTGTTGGTAAAACCACCACAGCCATCAACCTTGCAGCCTCGCTTGCCACACTCGGCAAGAAGGTGCTTCTGATCGATGCTGACCCGCAGGCTAATGCCTCAAGTGGTCTGGGTGTTGACATGAAGAAAGTGGACACCTCCATCTATGATTGTTTAATCAATAATGCATCGGCCGCAGAAGCCATTCTTCCCACCTGTGTCGAGCGTCTTGACATCATCGCATCCAGAATAGACCTCGTCGGTGCGGAACTCGAACTGCTCAACATCGAAAACAGGGAACTAGTGCTCCGCTCGCAACTGAAGGCCATCAGAAATGCCTATGACTATATACTCATCGACTGTTCTCCGTCGTTGGGACTGATTACCGTCAACTGTCTTACAGCTGCGGATTCCATCATCATTCCGGTCCAGGCCGAGTATTTCGCGTTGGAAGGCATTTCCAAACTGCTCAATACCATTAAAATCATCAAGAACAAACTCAATCCCAGACTCCAAATCGAAGGATTTCTGCTCACGATGTATGATGCCCGTCTGAGGCTGGCCAATCAGATCTATGAAGAGGTGAAGCAACACTTCCAGAAACTGGTATTCGACACCGTTATACAGCGTAACATCCGTTTGTCGGAAGCACCCTCTTATGGCCTCCCCGCCCTGCTCTATTCACCAGACTCTAAAGGCTCCAACAACTACATGATGTTGGCTCGTGAAGTGCTTGCAAAGCACAAAGACAGGGGATAAAAAATAAAATAATTGATAAATAAACAAAAAAAACGCGTAGAAAATTTGCTTATCTCCGCGTTTTTTCTTATCTTTGCACGCGGATTTATAAATAACAGCCCAAAATGAATAAAAAGACAGGACTCGGACGTGGACTCGATGCGCTTATTTCCTTCGATGAGAATTCATCATTCGAAGGAACCGTGAACAGTTCGCCTTCATCTATCTCCGAAATTGCCATCGACCAAATACATCCCAATCCCACTCAGCCCCGTCATGAATTTGACGAGACTGCGTTGGACGAACTCAGTGCCTCAATCCGGAACATCGGCATCATCCAGCCCATTACGCTTCGCGAGGAACAGGACGGGACCTATATGATTATTGCCGGAGAACGCCGTTGGAGGGCAGCACAGCGTGCCGGACTTGAATCCATCCCGGCCTACATCCGGAAAGTGGACGATGACACGGTGATGGAAATGGCCCTTATCGAGAACATACAGCGAGAAGACCTCAATGCCATCGAAGTGGCGTTGGCATACCAGCAACTGATTGAAAATTATCACCTCACCCACGAAGATCTCTCGCAACGCGTGGGCAAGAACCGCACAACCATCACCAATTTCATCCGCTTGCTTAAACTGCCCGCCGAGATACAATTGGGACTCAAGGAGAAACGCATATCCCAAGGCCATGCACGTGCCATCCTGCCCGTCGAGGACAGCGAACAGCAGATCAAACTCTACCACCTGATTATCCGGAACGAAATCAGTGTGCGCAAAGTGGAAGCGCTGGTGAAAGATTACACCGAAGGGCGCATTCTGGATTTCGATGAGGATGAAAAAAGGAATCGCCCCAAAGCCACCGCCTCACCCAACGAACTCATCGACGCAATGACCCGGCATCTCTCCCAGATGTTTGCTTCCAAAGTTAAGATGTCGTGCAATGAACACGGTAAGGGACACATCCAGATTCAGTTTGACAACGACGAACAGTTACAGCATATTCTTGCCCTGCTCGATGGTGTCTCTCAAGCGTAGCCGAATCCCATATCTGCGGTAATAATCTAAGGCTAACAACGTGAAAAGATTCGCAATTCTCTTCATCTCTGTCCTGGGAAGTTTCACTTCCTTGTCGGCCCGGACAAACGAGGCCGACAGCACGCTTGCTGTGCCTCGGATGCAGAGTGCTGCCCGGATGCTTGAAGCTTTTGACTCGGCCTATGCTTCCCTCGACACAACCGGCTTTGTTAATACTGTTAAGATTACTCAGCCCGACTCCGCAGCCATGAGCCTCAGGGCAGACGACAGCCTTATGTATAACAATCCCCTCTACGACGAGGTTCATTCCCCAGCAGAAATATCCGTAAACGAAGATTCACTGAAAGCAATCTACGAGTCTTTCCAACGCTCGCTGGAGGGAGGAATTGATCCCAAATACGATCCCTATTTCCAGAATTACAACCCCAAACCGTGGAAAGCGGTCTGGTATGCTGCCCTCTTTCCCGGCGGAGGTCAGATTTACAATCGCAAATACTGGAAACTCCCCATCATCTACGGAGGATTCCTCGCTTTGCTCTACGGTTATAATTGGAACCAGCGATATTACCGCACCTACGTAAACGCATATCGCGACTTGGTACAGAATTCGCCGAATGCCAGTTATCTGAAATTCCTTCCGCCCAACTACCCGGTCAGCGCTCGGCGGGAATACCTCGAACGCGTGTTCAAAAACAAAAAGAATACCTATCGCAATTGGCGCGACTACTGCATTCTGGGTATGATTGGTGTCTATCTTGTGGCCATGGTCGATGCCTATGTGGACGCTTCGCTATATCATTTCGACATATCGACCAACCTTGGTCCGGATGACAAACCTGAAGTGTCGGTGGGCTATACAATTGACTTCTAAAACAATTCAATAACATTTATAAGAATAAGAATGAAATTTCTGAATTGTAAACTTCTGGCAACCCTTTGCTGTACAATTCCATTCTATACGGCGCAAGCCGAGGACATTGATGACATCAAACGTCAGGCAATGCTCAACGCCTATGACTCGGCAATGGTCTTCCCCGAAAGTATTGAAGACATCGACACCATTGACTACGATTGGACAGAACGCCATTTCATACACATTGATCCCAACTGTATCAGCGATGCTGAATGGCCGTTTGTGCCAGACTCGGAATATATAGAAAAACTCAAAGCCATTCCCTCCATTATTGAACTTCCTTTCAACCAGCCCGTGCGGGAATGTCTGGACCTTTATATCCATCGTCGCCGTGAAATGGTAGAACGTATGGTGGGTGTCGGCTATAACCATTATTTCCCTATCTTTGAAGATGCCCTTCGCCGCTATGACATGCCTTCCGAATTGAAATACCTTGCATGCATCGAATCCGGTCTGCGGCAGAATGCCTATTCCCGGGCAGGAGCTGCTGGCCTTTGGCAATTCATGCCCTCAACCGGACTCCTGCAGGGTTTGGAGATAAACAGTTACATCGACGAGCGTTACGACCTCTATAAATCGACCGATGCTGCATGCCGCTATCTGCTGCAACTGTATGGCACTTTCCAGGACTGGCCCCTGGCTATCGCCGCCTACAACTGCGGGCCGGGCAACGTCAGCAAAGCCATTGCCCGATCGGGCGGCAGACGTTCTTTTTGGGAAATCTACCATTTCCTCCCCCGCGAGACAAGAAGCTACTTCCCCATCTTCGTGGCTGCAACCTATATAATGAATTACCACTGTGACTACAACCTCTGTGCCACCGTGGCTGAGATCCCCCCTGTGTGCGACACAATCATGCTCGACCAGATGGTTCACTTCGAACAGATTGCCCGTTTCGTGAACATGCCCGTCAAACAGATTGAGAGTCTCAACCCACAGTTCATCTATGACATTGTTCCCGGTTCGAGTATCAAGAGTTTTGCCCTTACTCTACCTCAGGAGAAAGCCTTGGAGTTTATCGAACTCCAGGACTCCATCTTTGCATTCAAAGCCGACAGTCTCCTTCCTCACAACGGAGACCTTCGTCTCATCCAGAACAAAGGGCAGCATAACTCATATATCAAAGGCGGTGGACGGAAAGGACGGAAAGGAAAGGCTGCCATCGGCACCGACGGAAATGCCAAGTACCATAAGGTGCGTCGTGGCCAGACCCTTTCTTATATAGCCCGGAAATATGGCACTTCAGTCAACAAGATTAAAAGTCTCAATGGTTTGAATGGAAACAATATCCGCGTCGGACAGCGGCTCAGGGTCCGTTAAGACCCCGGACGTCCTGCGAGACACAACCTTAGAGAAACTTTCTTCCCCATCCCCATTTAAAAATCCCTACCCCTATGTTTACTGCAGAAGAGCAGAAACAGATTAATGCCGAATTCGAAGCATTACTCGAAGATTACGCCCAGACGCGTAATGCTGACAAACGCGACCTGATATGCAAGGTATTCCGCTTTGCAGAAGAGGCCCACAGCGGTCAGCGTCGTCTGTCAGGGGAACCTTATATCCTTCATCCGCTTGCTGTCGCCCGAATTGTGGCTTCCGAAATCGGATTGGGTTCGACCTCCATCAGTGTGGCCCTCCTCCACGATGTGGTGAAGTTGAGCGACCGTACGTTCGAGGATATTAATGCCGCTTTCGGTCCCAAAATCGGAGAATTGGTGCGCGATGTCCACAAACTCGCCGGCAAAAACATCCGTTTTGTAACCGAAGAGACCGCCGATCCGCGCCATCCGGCCATTAAGAATCCCGAGGAGCAGGCCGAAAACTTCCGCAACTTCCTGCTCACGATGTCCAACGACGTACGCGTTATTCTTGTTAAGATTGCCGACCGTCTCCACAACATGAGAACGCTCGACCAACTTGAACCGCTCAAACAGAAACGTATTGCCGAGGAGACGCTCTTCCTTTACGCCCCCATCGCCTACCGCCTGGGATTGTTCAATATCAAGAGCCAGCTCGAGGACCTTTCTCTACGTTACGAACATCCTGAGGAGTACGAAGCCGTAAAAGAAAGGTTGCAGAAAGATGCCGAAATCGAGGAATCCTATTTTGCCACGTTTGCTGCTCCCATCCATGCCAAACTGATTGAGATGGGATTCGAATATTCGGTCAAGACGCGAATGAAATCCGTATTCTCCATCTGGCGTAAGATGAAGAAAAAGAACTGCACTTATGACGACATATATGACATATTTGCCGAACGCGTCGTCTTCAAACCACGGTCTGAAAACAGTGAGAAAGATGACTGTTGGAAGATATTCCGCGCCATCACCGATCTCTATTCCATCAAGCCGGATCGTACCCGCGACTGGATTACGCGTCCCAAAGAGACCGGATACGAGGCCCTCCATGTAACGGTCCAGGGGCCTAAGGCGCCTGTGGCCCGATGGATTGAAGTGCAGATCCGGTCGGAACGGATGAACGAAATCGATGAAAAAGGTATTGCTGCCCATTGGAAATACAAACGCGGAAAGGAAAAGGATGCCGCCGACAACAGTCTCGACCAGTGGTTCAAGACCATCAAGGAGATTCTCGATGATCCCGCCCCCAATGCCACCGACTTTCTCAATACCATCCAGCTGAACGTGCTCTCTACGTCCATCTACGTATTCACCCCCACCGGGGACTTGCGCGAGATCCCCAAGGGAGCAACGGCGTTGGACTTTGCTTTCGCCCTGCATACCGATATCGGCATGCACGCAGAGGCGGTACGCATCAACCACAAGATAGCCCCCCTCAACACGGTGCTCCAGAGCGGTCAGCTGGTCGAGGTCATTACCACAACCGAAACCAAAGTGTCCGAACAGTGGCGCAACTGGGTTCATACACCTAAAGCAAAAAACCGGATTGAGAGTTACTTCAAGAAACAGCGCCAGCTTGTAGCCGCACGGGGTGAACAGGCCCTTAGGGAATACTTCGAACCGCTCAACATTCCGTTGGGTACCGATACGATGAACGCACTCCTCGGCCACTACGGAATGCAACAGTGGGATGACCTGTTCTATGCTTTTGGCAATAGAGAACTGACCATTAGCGACAACCTCCAAAAGATTGTGCACCCGCGCAAGGGACTCCTCGGATTCCTGGGCTTCGGACAACCCTCCAACGAAAAGAAACCCAAGAAAAAGAAACAGCGTCCGCAGAACAATAAACCCCAGGAGACGACCGTCACTTCCACCCTCGAACTCCGTGGCATCGACTCCAAAGGACTCCTCAACCAAATCACAGCCATCATATCGAAGACATGTACGGCAAACATCCTCAACATCCATCTGGAGTGTAAGGACGGGCTGTTCCGCGGTTATATCACAATCGATACCAACAACGAAAAGAACATCATGTTGCTTCTCAACGAACTGAAAAAGCTTCACGAAATTGAGAAAGCGTCACGCAAGAACTGATAGAAAGACTATGTTAATAGCTCAGGCTAAACGAAAGGAAAATATTGCCGAATACCTTCTTTATATGTGGCAGATAGAAGACATGCTGCGGGCATGCCAATTGGACGATGAAAAAATCGACCAGTTCCTTGTGGCCCGATATGCAGGGGTTGAAGGCATTTCCGAAGATACAGTAAAATCCATTCGTCAGTGGTATCATGACCTGGCTGTGATGATGCTCTCTGAAGGAAAACGGGAAAGCGGACACCTCCAGATAAACGAGGTGATTCTCTCCGATCTGACCGACCTGCACCA
>Ga0326512_10002768_pt1 | contig 12978 bp, 17 predicted proteins | sample 1_2617_0518_D_FD_203652 | JGI IMG/M metagenome (GOLD analysis project Ga0326512, IMG submission 203652) | Bovine rumen microbial communities from UC Davis, California, United States - 1_2617_0518 | ecosystem: Host-associated > Mammals > Digestive system > Stomach > Rumen | place: USA... | reverse complement strand
CTAGCACTCTGATACATTGACTGCTAACTAGTTTACTATCCGAACATTCCCTGCCTGTAGCCCTAGACCTACGATCTCCCATGCCAATATCCCCGCAAAACCTCGTTATGTTCCAATATCCCCGCAAATCGCGCGTAAACGCCCTTTCTAGCGGTTTTCTACCTCTCAGCGAATATTTTCCCGTCCAGCAAAAGAAAACGCCCGAGAGGGGCGTTTCTCGCGTTTTTTTTAAATGAAAGGCCCGGTGGTGGTGTGCCAGGCTGATATGTCAAATTAAGTTCTGGGATAAGAGGAAGGTTCCTTCGATGCGCAAATTGTATTCGGTATTCGCGGTCAAAGCGTTCAGCTGATTGGAAAGCAAATAAACGTTGAAGCCGTTTCCGCTCTTCGCCACGCCAATATCTACGCTTACCTTTTGATAATCGGAAGGGAACGCTTGCGCCTCAAGAGCCATGAGCATAGTTGCGCTATCAAGGAAATTGGGCACCAATTTATTCGCGATATTTGCGGGAAGCGAGAAATATGCCAATTGGACAACGTACGCATAACTCGATGTTTTCGTGATATTCAGCGAAAGCGCGAAAGAGAGTTTGTTGCCGTTTTTTACAATGCCTGCGTAAACGCCTTCGATCGTGGCATATGCGGAAGTGCCCATAGTCAAACCGTATCCGCTCATGTTCTCGATGATGGATCCGCCGGTGATGTCGCCCGTGACGGCGAGGTTCCCGGATGCGGAGGCATTAGCCAAAGAAGCGTTCCCCGTCACGGTTAAAGCGCCTCCGACCGATACGTCGTTCGCGAACGATGCGTTCCCAACCGTCTGAACGACGTCGCCTTTGATGGCAGTGGTGCCGGTGAAGGTGCAATCCTGGAACGTAGCCAAAGCGATCGCGTTCCCCTCCAGAGCGGTGATGCGGATGCCATAATTTTCGCTGACATCCTGCAGATCGATGATGTCCTCGGTGTTTTTGGATACCTGCTCCGGCAGGTTCCTTAGAATTTGTCCATTAACGGTGATTGCCATTGTCTTCTTCCTCCTGGCTGTTCTTATTTTGAGCCTTTTCGACGTTCTTTGCATAGTCCCAATATTCGCCCGTCCAATAATCTTCGGCTACCATCATCTGCATGACCCCGAAGATCACGGCCATCGCCACCGTCACGCAGGTGGTGACGAAGGTGGCCATGTTGAAGCGGAGGATCATCTCCCCGATCGTGACCAGGGCTGCCAGCGTGCCGATGAAGAGCGTGAATCCCTTCTTCGTGTACTGGCCCCGGCTCCACTTCTTCGGGGATCTTGGGACGTAGATCGACCGCTTGGTCTTGTTCATGATCTCATTCGCTTCCTTGAACCTCTGATCGTTTCTGACGTTCAGCTTGGCCTGTTGCATGAAGGAATGGAAGATCATCATGTTGAGGGTTGCGACGAGGATCTTGCTCACCGCGTAGGTTATCCATCCGAAGACGGAATCCGGGAGCGATAATTGCCCGGTGATCGCGCTTTCGAAGAACGGGACGACCGCGAGCGCGATCAGTGTGACGACGAAGATCAGGATATAGTAAACGTGCTGCTTGAGCTTCTCGTTGATCTCCCTGCTCCGGGCCGCCCTTTCCTTTGCCTCGGCTATCAGTCTCTCGTCAAGGTTCACGGCGATCGATCTCCTTGTTGATGGTGTATTTGTTCTTGAAGCTCTTCGTCAGGGGCTCGAAGACAAACTCATCCAGCCCCGTGCACACCGTGACGATGACGAGGGCGACCGTCATCTCCTTCAACGCGAAGCTAAGGGCGAGCACCATCAGATAAACCGAAGTTCGGAAGCTGTACTTGAAGAGGATGTTCACGATCGCGATCCCCATGCTCAGGAGCGACATCATCGTGAGCGCGAGCCTGGTGTTGGTGTCGCTCACCGCGAGGGCGTAGATCCCGAAGCCGATCACGGGGCCGAACGTGCAGAGGATGCTCAAAACGTAGCAGATGAGCCACTTCTTTTTATAGCCTTTCGTGATGCTGCTCAAAGTCATTATCTCGCTCTCCGATTCTCCAGGATGACGTCGAGCTTCCTATCGAGCCTCTCGATCGTCTGGGTGAGCCTGGCGTTCTCCTCGATCAAACGCTCATTGATCGCCTTCTGCTCGATGTATGCCTCCATGAGCTGGCGTTTGCCGGCATTGACGAGCTCGCGCACTTGGTCATGGTCTTTCGTGGCTATGGCTTGGAAAGTCCTGACCTCCCCGATCATCTGCTTGGACGATTCGGAGAGCTCCAGATATTCCGCTTCCCGGTCTTTGCTCAAAGCGGCGAGCTTTTGGTTGTCGGCGACGACCTCTCCAACGCGGACGATCAAAGAGCGGCTCTGCTCGTTCAATGCCTTCGCGGTTTCCGAGTTCTTATCGACCGCCTTTTCCAATCTGCCGATGTTGGTCGAGGAATTCGCCTCGATGATCTGCGCCTTGGATTTCTTGATGGATCCGACGGCGGAGATGCAAACGCCCATGGCCGTCAAAACGGAGACGAGGGCCGTGGAGATGGGGATGATGAAGTTCGTCACGATGGTGCTGTCCATTTAAATGTCCTCCGGGTACCAGATCGGGCCAGTCGGCTCGACGAATTTGAGAAAGATGTCTTTGAATTTGTCCAGGAAGCGATCCGTCAGGGAATCGTTCAGGAGCGAGGTGAGGTATTCGTAGCCGTCCAATGCGGAACGCTTCGCGGTCGTGGTGTTCTGATCATCCACCTGATCAAGCTCCTCCGTGGTGGGCGCGGTTCCGGGATTGTAGGCGTGGTTATAGATCGTCTTCGCGCCTTCCAAGAGCTGGGCATCCGTGAGTTGCACGAGCGCTTTCTGCACCGCGTATTTCCGGATCCAGGTCGGCGCGTATTTGAAGATCGCGGAATGGATCTGATATTCGGCCTGATGGGGATCCCACGTCGCATAGTGGGAATTGCCGTATCTCGCATAGAGAAGATAGAAGATGACGGAGAGCTGGTCGTCGGTGATGATCGCCGGCGCGATGCTCTTGAACGGGGATGCGTTCCAGCTCGATTTGAACGTTTCGGCATCGCCGAAGCTGTTCGCGAACGTGCTCGTTTGGAAATTCCCTTTAGCATAATCATTCAGCATCCTCGCTCACCTCCTTATTCTCTTCCGGCTCTTCCTCTTCCGGCTTGTCGTTCTCCTCGTCGATCGAGACGGAGAGGCTCAAGCCGAAGACTTTGTTGGCGATCTCGCAGAAGCGTTTTCTGTTGTTGAGGCCGTCCAGGAGAACCGATTGATCGCTCTCCTCATTGACCTTCTCCTCGCCTTCGAGGACGTGGGCCTTCTTCTCGTACACACCCGTGTTCTTCACGCCCATGAGGCTCTGGCGGTAGTGGTCGATGCTCTGCATATACATGAGCGACCCTTCGGGGGTTTCCCCGGAATTGAGCCCGAGATCCTGGAATTCGATCTCGTCAACGATCGGGACGAGCGCATCGCCCTTGACCGCCGCCTTCACGATCGCCTGATTGGCCATCTTGACGTTGTTGGATGCCCCTTCGTCGTTGACCCTCATCCCACGCACGCCGGAATTCGCGATCCTGGACGTTCTGGCGAATGGAAGGGCCTCCGCCTCCATTCCGATCGCGTGCTCCTGCAAGACGGATCGGGAGATGACGTAATCGGATAACTGGGGGGTGTAATCCTTGAGGATAACGCACGGTTTGTCAGAAGGATTCATATCCTCTGAATAGACGGGGTTGAAATAAACATCCAGCAAGACTTTATCCTCTTTGTTCTCGCCTCCGTCTTTGTCTTTGGTGGAAGTGGATCCGCCGAAGATCACGGGCTTCAGTTGGTTGGGTCGACCATAGCAGTCGAATGGCCCTGAGACAGCATAGGGGAGAAAAAGGAATTGGGAGGATTCGTCATCGCCGTTTTTGAAGAGCATCGCCTGACCCCTGAAGTAGAGGATCCTCTCCAGAAGCTCGGCGGGGATCTCCTTGGGGAGCCCCTCCCATTTGTAGCGGTGGATGAATTCCGCCTCGTCTTTGATTCTCAGGGCCCTTTTCGAATCGCAGAAAATGCTTCCCGGATCGAGAAGGTCGATTCTGATATGGCCCGTTTGCTTCATGAGCTCGATATTGGGTAATTTAGCGGCCATTTATTCCTCCTTTAGAAATTGTTCACGTTGAAGTATACGCCGGCGGCGAGTTCGTTGTTGATCTCGTTGATCATCTCCGGGGTGGCGGATGATTTCTCCATCTTCAGGATCGTGCCGGAGAAGAATTGATAGACTTGCCCGACCACTCCAGAGCCTTCCGGCTCATAGGGGTAGTTGACCGTCACGCCGACCATCTGGCGGTAGATCGTCGTTTTCTTATGGGCTTTCATGCCCTCCACGCACAGACGGTTTTCGAAGAGCTCTTTCTCTTCATCGCTCGCGGAGTAGATTTCGACATAGGGCCAGATCTTATTGTCCTGATCCAAAGCAGATACTTTCGTCAGGGAATCGGGCCGGGCTTGGATCGACTGGAGGCTCATGTTGAAGTCGGCCTTCGCCTTATCGATCGCGTCCCTCCTCAAGATGCCTCCCTGGATCGCTTTGTAGGTTCCGGTGGTAAGTCCAACCACTGCTCCGGCCACGGCTCCGGGGATGCCGCCTTTGAGCCCTCCTGCGACCGCTCCGCCGGCGGTGGATCCGATCGCGCCCATGACATCGTTCGCGATGCCGAAGGCGTTCTTCTTCTCCAGAGTGGAGATCTCCCTGGAGAACGTGGATGCGTAGGTTTTGTTGTTGAGCTGGTACGTCTGCCATGCGCTGGACGGCATCGTGAGGGAAAAGTCGCCTTGGCAGATGAGCCCACGGCCGTCTTTGAAGTTCTCTCCATACAAAGATTTGAAATAGCTTCCAACGCCTTCGTTGTCATATTCGAAATCCGGGCAAACGCGGATATAGGGATTGAATGGTTTCAGCGATACCGCGATCTTGTACCTGTTCCAGTTGCAATAGAATCTGGTGGTGTTCACACCGACCTTCCTCGTAACGGAGTTCATCGCCGGGCTCCATTCGAAGATGCCTTCCTGATTCGGCGATACCAGACGATACAGATCCGTGTTCGCGGAGAGCTTGAGGTCATCGCGCTGGATCGCGGTGTCGATATGGGTTCCGTCATCGATCTCGACGGTGAATTCGTCATTGGAATAGGCAAGGGAAACGATTCCGGGCGAAACGTTCTGCACTCCGTCCGTTTCGGGTGCGGTTCCCTGCTGATAGACGATTTCCAAATGGGCTAGCCCCTGATCCATCATCTTGAAAAGATCGTCTTTCAGGTTCGCGTTGAGGAAGGAGATTGTCCTAGTGTTCGCATCATAGGTGTAATCAGTGCCGGAAACGAAGACGTAGCGGTTGTTGACGAGTGAGTATTCCGTCTTGCCAGTCCAGATATTCCAATCGGAAACGGATTCTTGCCCCGTGTCGCTGACGAAAACGACTTCTTTCAGCGTTCCGCTCGCTGGCCAATCGGCAGGGAGAACCGCCTCGATCTTGGATGCGCTATGCGTGCATTGGACGTTTCCCGGATAGCTGCCTTTGTAGATGCCGTATTCCATGAATTGGACATGATCATACGGCCCGTTTGTTGCGGCTGCGTAGTTGAATGTCGCCATGTCTATTGAATTCGATATTTTATTCCAATAAAGGCCGATTAAATCCGATCCAGCCATTCCGGGAAGATAAGGGACGATCTGGAGGTCGTAGATCAAGCCTTTGGCGGCCAACGCCGTCATAATCGCGATCGATACCTCCTTTTTTTGGTGGTAGAAATAATTTCCGACCCTTTTGTAGAAAGCGCAATCCTTCAAAGGCATCGCGATGACGTTGAAGGCATCGCTCCGATTGTTTTGGATGCCATAATCGTCGAAATACATCCCCCAGATGCGACCATAGTTCTGGCCGATGCCAAGTTCCTGGATCTCGACGGTTTGATAGCCTTTGATGTTCTTCGGGACGTAGCCGACGATCCACGCCGGCTCGCTTCCGTCCTCGTCTTCGAAATCCCTTCCGTATCTATAAAGGAGATGTTGGGCTTTTTTGATCTGGTTATATTGCTGTTCCTCTTTCAAGAAGACGAGAGGATCCGTCTTCCTGGCGGATGAGGTGGGGCCTTGGCTCCCGAAGTCGAGGTTTCCCCTCTCCATCATGAACGGCGAATTCACCACTTCATCCAGATAGTCGGAGATGAGATCCCTCTTCAGGCTGACGTTCGTCTGGCCCCTTCTGTTGTCGTTCTTGCCGATGACATACCAACGGGAGACGACCTTCTTGTCCTCATCGTCCGAATAGGCGACGAAAAGATAGTCGAAATCGAAATCCTCGAAGTCGATGTTGACGACCTGCTCCGCGTTGATGCCGTCCCCCTGGTGGAAGTTCACGTCCTCCAGAACGGCGTTCTCCGGGTCGAATTCGTCGATCACGCCGTCAAAGGTATCCACCTTCTTGATGATGAGGCGGTTCGCGTAGTTGTTGAGCTTGGTGAAAAGCAGATCGCACACTTTCATACGAAAACATTATAAAAAATCGCGTGCGCGGAAACAATACGCAATAAAAAGCTCCCCCAAAGGAGAAGGGGGAGCCCATGATTCCCAGAAGTGGATCAGGTGGTGACTTCTGAGGAGATCAAGCGGTGCGGAGGGTGATGAACGGGTAGTTCTTCAGATGCTCCAGGGAGTTGTGGCCCCAGGTGATGTAGTGGGTTTCGGTGAGGCTCTTCGGATTGAAGAAGCTGGTGCCGACCTCGAACGCGGACATGAGGGGCGGATATTCGACGAAGATCTTGCAGACGATCGTCGCATCGACGGTGTAGGAGGTGCCGGCCGGGGCGGTGTCGCTGACCGCGATCAGATCGCCGGGGAAGTAGTGGTTGGTGCCGATGTCCTGCTCGACCAAGGAGCGGACGAGGGTGCCGTCGCCGGCGGTGGCGGAGGCGTTGACGGTGCCGAAGTAGTCGGCATCGAGGACTTCGGACATCTTCTCGAAGAGGCCGTCTTTGTGGAACATGGTCGGGAGGTCGCGCTTCTCGATGCGGTTGACGATGCGGTTGCTCCAGACGATCTTGATCCTGCCTTCATCCCATTTGCGGAGATGGCCGTAATCATTGACCCTGTTCGGCTTGATGCAGAGCTCGTCGATGATGTTCTTGACCTTCTCGGCGATCGCCTGGGCATATTGCCTGTTCTTCTCTTCGTCGGTGCCGGTGAGGGTGCTGACGATGACGGTCTGGGTCTGATCGTTGGAGGAGGTTTCGTCGGTGCCGAAGAAGGCGGAATAGGTTCCGAAGTCATAGACCTTCTTGGTGTCGCCCATCCAGCCCATCAAGACGGAGGTGAAGCTGGCGAAGGCTCCTTCGTCCTTCCAGGCGCGCTTGGAGAGGTAGTTGTCCACGGTGAGGGGGATCTGGCGGAAGACGTTGAGCTCGATCGCCTGGCACTCAGGATCCGCGGGGCGGTAGAGGTTCAGGAGGTTGGCCGCTTCGAGATCGTTACCCCAGGGGTAGGAACGGAGCACATCGGTCGAGTAAAAAAGCTTCGTATCCCCATATAACGACCCATCAACGCGGGCCTTATCGGCAAGCCCTGCGCCTCCGGCGATGTTGTCAGAAAAAGTCTGTTGGGAAATAATGAGGTTGTATAATGCCCCAAAAATTTCATTCGTGTTGAGTTGACCAGTGAAGTTTGGCATTTTGTGAAATCCTTTTCTCCGGCGTTATTTTCTTCTGCCGTATCGAACGAACGCCGGCTCGTTCAATCGGGATTGCAAGATGGCCGTGAACACTTGGCTGTTGCCGTCGGCTTCGTCAACGCACTCCTGAAGAACGTCGGCGACGTTCTGGGCCTTGTCGATGTCTTCCTGGCTCGCGGTGTAGTTGTGGCCATAGGGGAGGAAGATGTCCTTCCCTTCTTTTTTGATGATCTCCTCGCGGAGCCTGAGGGCGTTCTTGACGTATTCCAGATTAGTCACGGATCCCTGGAAGATCGACTTCCTCAGCGCGTTGAGATCGACTTCCTCCGGCTTTTCCTGCTGCGGATCGAAGTCGCCTTTGGCGAGCCTCTTGAGAAGCTCATTGTTGGTAGCTTTGAGTTTCGCGTACTCTTCTTTGGGGACGGTGGTGTCCCTTAAGTGTTCGATTTCGTCGAGATATTCCTGATCGCTTTTGGCTTCGGGCGTTCCCTCGGCTTTCTTTTCTTCATCTGCCATTGTCTAATCTCCTTTTAGCTTTTGATGAGTGGGGGAATTCCAATCTATCAGAACGCGCGTGTGACTCCCGGCTCATCCCTCGGCCGCTCTTCGCGTGTACTCTTCGGGATGATTTTCTGAAATATAGAGAGGCTCCTCTTCGAGCCTATTATATTATTTTGTGCGCGATGCACAAAGATTTTATTTTCTATTGGACAAGTGCCGTATATGCCCATTATAATGTAGGAGCTTCAAGCAGAAGGAGGAAGCAATATGAAGGAAATCACCATCAAAATGAGCGAATCGGAAGCGTTAAGCCTCCGCATTTTGTTAGGGCAGGAAAGAGAAAAGTTCTATTCCGCATCCTGCTATGCCACTGGAGATATCAAGAAGCGTTTGACGACCCAAAGCAACAAGATTGCTCGGCTTTATGAGATCATCAAGACCGCTATGGAGGGAAAATAAGGTTCATAAAAACCTATTTAATAAAAAAGGAGGATGAATTATGAAAAGGAACAATCAGCTCACGATCCACGAATTGAAGCTCGTGAAGACCGTGCTCATGAGGCGGATCCAAAATTTCACCGTCGATTACATCGACACCCATCACGGGGAATCCTATCAGAAGGGATCCCCGGAGAACGACTTCGTCGATGATCTCCAAAGGATCATCTGCAAGCTGGAAGGGCAGGAGTGCGAGCTCTTCCGCTTCCTCAACACGAAAAAATTTCTCGATGAAGATGAAGTGAAAAAGCTTCTGGAGGAAGAAGAATGAGCTTCTCCTTGACCTTCGCGAACGGCGAAAAGAAAATCTATAAAGACGGCGAGTTCTTCAAGCTCACGAACCTCGAAGAGGAAGAGCTCTGCTGCTTGGTGGGATTCGAAGATCCCGATTCCAAGATGTACCCGATCATGGGGAAGATCTTCGGGCTTTACCGCTTCTCCGATCTGAAGCAGGAGAAGGAATACATCAGGAAATACGTCCGGGACGAAAACGGGAATCAGCCCAAAGTGATCTTCGCCCCGGTGACGTTCCGCAGATACGACGAGAATGGGAGGAGATATGAAGAATAAAGAGAAAATCTATTTGATCGGGGGAATCGCCTATATGTTCCTCTACGCGATCGCCGGGGCTCTGGGATACGCTTCCCTGCTATCCGGCAATCAGGCCGTCTGGGCGTGGTGCATCGGCATCCTCACCGTCGCCGTCGCCACCAACATCGGGATCATCGCGGTTTATCTGCTGATGGATCATAAAGAAAGAAAGGAGGGAGGGAAATGAATGCAAGCGATCTCCGCCAGATGTACGTCCCGGTGAAGAATCAGAAGAAATGGAATCAGCTTCTCCAATTCGCTTCGAGGCTCCGCACGATCGAGCCGAGGGACGAAGGGGAAGTCGGGAAGACGTTCCTCATGATCGAATCCAGGGGGGAAGGGAGCCGCGAAAGCTTTCAGGACTTCAAGCTCATCAAGGCCGACGTGGGCCATGTTGGGGGAACGTTCTCGGAGATCTGGATCAGATGCACCCTGACGGTTCCGCCCGTCACGATGAACAAACCCATCAAATTCGCCAACGATTCGAAGAAATACCTTGTCTTCGAATGAAGCCGGGAGGCTCGAACGTTAGTTCAAAAATCCTGAACGAATAAGGAGAAAAAAGAAATGTCTGAAAAATTAGTTCACCTCACCATCATCATCAGCACCGGCATGGTCAAGGCCACCGGGGAGAGCTTCCGCAAGGCATCCGTCAAAGGGGCCTTCCTCAACACCGAGGCCATCAATCACGATGCGCCGATCGACCGCGAAGCGCGTTACACGATCCGCGGATCCGAGATCGACAGGATCATCAAAGACCACAAGCGCGACGGCAAATACCGCCTCTACTTCAAAGCAGGGGACTGCTGGATCGATGAGCGGCCCGACAAGATCGACAAGCACATCATCCGCGTGAAGAACGTGGAGACCGTAGAATGGCGCGGAGAGGTGAGATCCCTCCCGAAGAACGAAACCGTCTCGATCGAAGACGAATGAGGTAAGGAAGATGAAGAAGCTCGACATCATGGATCAGGTTATCAATTACAACGATAAATATGGCGACGGGCTGAAATTCATCTCCGGGAAATGGTTCGACAAATCCGGCAAAGAGATAAAGGACATCAAGAAGTATCTTCTATCCTTCATGATGGCCCTGAAAAAGACGGGGGCGAATTGGAAGTACATCGACCTCCGCGATGCCAAGCAGCTCGACGACTGGATGGACACCTACATCCACCTGTTCGGGGAGCGAGGCGAATGGCCGGAGCCGGAAATCATAGAAAAGGCGAGGGAGGGGGATCCGATCCTCCCCCTCGCTTTCCCTCTTGACGAGAAGCAGCTTAAAATCATCAATCTGCTTTGCTTCCGTGCGAAGCTCCAGCCGCTCATCTTCATCATCACGGGGGTGGGCGGATCCGGGAAAAGCACCTTCTTGAACATCATCGAGCAGATCTTCGACGATGACGTGGGGCACGCTTCCCTGGATGATCTGGACAACCCTTTCCAGGTCGAGGAAGCGGTCAAGCACCGCGCGATCATCTCGAGCGAATTGAGGGGGAAGGAATTGGACAATCGGATCATCAAGCAGATCAGCGACCATGAAACGATTCAGGTCAACCCCAAAGGGCGGCAGCCTTATGAGGTGAGCACCCAGTCGGTGATGGTGTTCGCAACGAACCTCAACCCAAAGATCGACGTCCAGGATTCCGGCATCCTGAGAAGGATCGTCTTCTATTGCCGGAACGAGAAGATACCGAATCCCGATCCGTCCCAGAAGAGGAGGCGGTACACCAAGGAAGAGCTCATCAACATCGTGAGGGCGGCGAGAACCGTCGATATGTCGGATTGCCCTATCGGCGAATATCCAACCGCCTTCGAAAAGGAAACCCATGAGGTGATCATGAGGCAGAATTCCGTTTATATCTACCGCGATGCGAAGGATTACGAAAACTATTCCTCGATGTGCAGGAAAGGCGGGATGATGCCCTATTCCGAGGTCAAATGGGTGGACATAAAAGACGTATTCAAAAGCTGGGGATGCAAGTTCCCGGAATCAATCGGATCCGGGGATTGGATCAGGAAGGAAGTCCTCGGGCACCCGATTGCCTCCCAAAAGCTGGAGGATCTCGACGATGACGACCTTCCATTCTAAAGGAGAAAGCCATGTTTTCGAACCGAATGAGCACCGAGTTCGTCGATGCGAAGCGGATGAACGAGCTTCTTCGGAAAATCGAAACAAAAAATATCATTTTCGAAGATTCGAACATCCAGCGACCCGACGGAACATATCCCACGATCGGCATCATGAACGCCTATCTGGTCGATGGGATGAGGTTTTTCACCTTGACGGCGCGGTTCGGGAAGGTGAAGACCTATATCCTGGACAAAACCGGGGAGATGCCGCCGACGTTGGACAACCCAGGCAACGAATGGAAGGATCTCAATCGGCATTATTACAAGGTTCCGCATCGATCCGCCGAATTCAAGAACGCTGGCCCTCTCCTCTGGACGAATCCATCCTATGACAAGAAGCGATCCAGGGCGTGGGGCTATGACATGAACGATGCGTACGCCTCGATCATGATGGGAAAGCTCCCAGACACTTCCGTGGATCCAAGATATGGAACCGTGCAAGAAGGGGAGATCGGATTCTCCGAGGACGGAGAGCTCCGCCATCCTGGGCGATTCGCCTTCTACATCTTCCCTCTGATCGATTCGCCGCTGAAGAGATTCGCGGAGGTCTTCCATTCCAGGAAGGTGCAATCCCAAACGCCAGAGGAAAAGGCGCGATGGAAGCATCATCTTACGGATGTAATCGGATACATGGGCCACGAAAGGGAACCCGGGGACAGAAAGAGCCGGATCAACCCATTCATCAGGAATTATGTCGTGTTGAGCTGCAACGAGAAGATGCTGTCCCTCATGGACGAGAACACGATCATGGTCAACACTGATTCAATCGTGTCAGCCGCGCCCAGGGACGACTTGATCCTGGGATCTGATGCAGGCGAGTTCAAACTGGAGCATTGTGGCAACATCGGGGTGTGGGGATATAATTACCAATGGGACTATCAGAAGCCTCTTTACAGGGGCATCCCGAAGAAATGGTTCCCCAAAGGATGGGACATCATCAAGGATGAGCTTCCCGGCGACGGGAACCGTTGGATATTCGACCGCGACAAGATGCGGATCGTCAAGAACAAGGAGGAAACAAAGTGAGGAGAAAAAGATCCTACCGATTCGGTGTGTTCACCGTTTCGAAGAAGCCAAGCCAATACAAGACGATAGAGGGGTATCTCCGCAGAGTTTACAAAGAGAACGAGGAGAAGATCCGGGAAGCGTATCGCGACACAAGCGTTGATCCATCGAAATACAAAAAAGCCTTCGTTGACACCGTGAAGGACGAATTCAAGCAAGGCAACAAGATGGTAAGGCTGGACGAGGAGCACGTCAGATGGGTGCCCCACAAGAACGTCCAGTCGGCCCTCCGATCCGTTGGGAGGAGCGAAGCATATCTCCCAGAGGTCGAGAAGTTCCGGGAGAACGCTTTGAAGGGCATCAAAAGCGAGGGGATCTATAAGGATTTCAGGGAAGTGGCCCTCCGAGATCCCAAAACCGGGAGATATAGGGCTTTCGACCCATCAAAAATGAAATACGTCGGAAAAGGCTCATACATCTATGATGGGCGCGTTAGGGTCAATTACCAAAACAGCCCCAAAGGAAGGAAAGGAGGGA
>Ga0326512_10002767_pt1 | contig 12980 bp, 9 predicted proteins | sample 1_2617_0518_D_FD_203652 | JGI IMG/M metagenome (GOLD analysis project Ga0326512, IMG submission 203652) | Bovine rumen microbial communities from UC Davis, California, United States - 1_2617_0518 | ecosystem: Host-associated > Mammals > Digestive system > Stomach > Rumen | place: USA: California... | reverse complement strand
GGGCTTGAGTGGCCATGGGCAGTTCACCTACCTCGTCGAGGAAGAGTGTTCCTTTGTTAGCAACGCCGAAGTAGCCTGGTGAGTCATTGATAGCACCCGTAAAGGAACCTTTGACGTGACCGAAGAGTTCGGAGTCGATAGTGCCTTCAGGAATGGAACCACAGTTAATGGCGAAATATTTCTCGCGACGACGTGGTGAGTTGTCGTGAATGACGCGTGGGATAATCTCTTTACCTACGCCACTTTCGCCAACGATGAGTACACTGAGGTCTGTCGGCGCCACCTGTAATGCGACGTCGAGTGCGCGGTTCAATGCATCGCAGTTTCCTACGATATTGTAGCGCTGTTTGATGCTCTGTAACTCAGTTGTTTTCATTTTAGCGGACAAAGGTACAAAGAAAATCTGACATAATGGCACACTTTGGCAGAAATTTAACTTTCTGCCTCAGTTTCAGGCTTTTCAGGTTTCTCTTTTTTGAACATATCCTTAGGACGCGGCTGTGCAAAACGTGCCCTGTTACCGTCTTCGCGCTTTTCGTGGAACAGCTTTGGCAGCGGGTTCTGCAGAGGCTCGTCGTAGTTCTGGCGATTGCGCCAAACGTCAATAGCCGTATAGATGGCTTGACGCAGAGAGTTCTCGTCAGCTTTTCCTTGTCCTGCAATATCGTAGGCGGTGCCATGATCTGGTGAGGTGCGGACGATGGGCAGACCTGCTGTATAGTTGACGCCATTGTCCAGTGCGATGGTCTTGAAGGGTGCCAGTCCCTGATCGTGATACATGGCCAGTACGCCGTCGAAATAATTATAGTTGCCTGAACCGAAGAATCCGTCGGCAGGATAGGGACCAAAGGCCTGAATGCCATTTTCTGCCAATTGCTCGATGGCTGGCTTGATGATGTCTTTCTCCTCAGCACCCAGCAGTCCGTCGTCGCCTGCATGTGGGTTGAGTGACAGCACAGCGATGCGGGGACATGAGATGCGGAAGTCACGGCGTAGCGACTTGTGGAAGATGGTAGCCTTCTCGATGATGGCTTCTTTATTGATGGCTTTGGCAACGTCCTTGATAGGCAGGTGAGTGGTGACGAGAGCCACACGAAGTGTCTCATTCATCAGAATCATCAATGCTTTCTGACCTTCGCCGAGGCTCGTCTCGATGTACTCTGTATGACCTGGGAACTTGAAACCTGGACTCTGGATGGTCGCCTTGTTGATGGGGCCTGTAACCAGGACGTCGTAGAGTCCACTGCGATAATCGGTCATGGCACAATCCAGTGCACACAAAGCAGCCTGTCCTGCCTCTGAAGAGGGGTGTCCCAGCTCTACTTTTGTGTCGTCATCATGACAAACCAGCAGGTTGACGCGTCCGTCGTGTGCTTCGCTGGCCTTCTTGATGATGGCGAAATTGGTATCTATATTGAGTACTTTCTTGTGGAAGGCCGCAATCTTGGGCGAACCATAGATGATAGGTGTGCAAAGTTCGAGAATGGCAGGGTCTTGAAAGACCTTCAGTATCACCTCGTAACCGACACCGTTAGTATCTCCTTGCGTAATAGCTACGCGAATTTTCTTTTCTTCCATATTGTTGTTTTATTGATGGGTCTAATGGGGTTAATGGGTTTGGTGGGACTGGTGGGCTGTTGAGAGCAGACCGCAGGCGGCAAAGATGTCCTGGCCACGCGAGGCACGGATGGTGGTTGTAATGCCGTGAGCGGTAAGGTAGTCGCGCAGGGCTTCCATGCGTTTCTCGTCAGATGCGGGCAGGTCAACGTTGGGTATCTCGTGGAAGCGGATCAGGTTGACGCGACACTCCAAGCCTTCCAGCAGACGCACTATCTCGCGACCATAGAGTGGGGTGTCGTTGAGGCCTCCAAAACAGATGTACTCAAACGAACAGCGACGCTGATGCGTGAAGTCATACTGCTTGAGCAGGGCTATCGTCTCTTCCAAGGGCATCGCCTTTTCGGCAGGCATCAACTGTAAACGTTGCTCGTGGAGTGGTGAGTGCATGGAAATAGCTACATGACAGGGGCTTTCGTCAAGGAAGCGCTTCAGCTTGTTGCGGACACCCACGCTGCTGACAGTGATGCGCTTTGGACTCCATTGCCAGCCCCAATCAGCAGTCATAATCTCTGTGACGCGAAGCACGGCATCGAGATTGTCCATGGGTTCGCCTTGTCCCATGAAGACGATATTCGTCAGTTGCTCAACTTCTGGCAGTGCGTATATCTGGTTCAGAATGTCTGCGGCAGTTAGATTACCCTGCCACCCCTGTTTGCCCGTCTGACAGAACAGGCAATTCATCTTACATCCTACCTGACACGAGACACACAGCGTGGCACGGTCGTGGTCAGGAATAAAGACGGTTTCGACAAAAAGAGAGGGGAGGGGTGAGGGGTTAGAGGTGAGTACAGGGAAGAGGTACTTGATGGTGCCGTCTTTGGAACGCTGACAATCGATGGGGTCCATAGCTCCCACTTCATATTCAGCACTGAGCAATTCGCGATTGTGCTTCGACAGATTGGTCATCTCGTCGATGCTTCTCACATGCTTCACATAAAGCCACTGTGCTACCTGCTTTGCGGTGAAAGCAGGCATACCCAAACTGCCGACAAGAGCTTTCAGTTCTGCCGGAGTAAGTCCCAAAAGTCGTTTCTTTTGTGGATTCATGGGTGCAAAGGTAACACTTTTAATTAAGAAATAAGAATTAAGAATTAAGAATTTATATTCTTTTAATGCGATAAATGCAAAAAAAGTTGTATCTTTGCACATCATTACACAACAAACAAGCATAATTCATGAAACAGAAAACTGATTGCTTCATAGCTTGCCAGTCGCTTGACGACGTGATGCCTGCCGTAGAGCAGTTGCGCCGTAGCAGAGTGGTCAGGCATATTTTCCTATTGGTCAACGATGAACTGGCAGCTCGGATTGAGACACCGCAAGACTGTACGCTACTGGTAACGCAGAATCTGACAAGTAGTGCTTTTGTTGCCTTGTTGGCTGAGCGTGCTGTGGCAACCTATGCTTTGCTATGTCTTAAACCCTATGCGCTTCAGCTGGGTGAGTCGGCCTTGGAACGCATGATGTTGGTGGCTGGCGATACGGAGGCGGCGATGCTCTATAGTGATCGCTACACGATGGAACAAGGCGTCAGAAAGCAGCATCCAGTCATCGACTATCAGGAGGGAGCATTACGTGATGATTTCGACTTTGGTAGTGTGTGGCTGGTGCGTACAGACCTTTTGCAACAGTATGCAGCCTTGGACCACGAACATGACTATCAGTATGCTGGTATGTACGACCTGCGCCTGTTCCTGAGCAGAGAGGGCCACTTGTTCCACCTGAACGAATACCTTTATACGGAGGAAGAGCGTGACCTGCGTGCCTCCGGCGAGAAGCAGTTTGACTATGTGAATCCTCGTAATCGCGAGGTACAGATAGAGATGGAACAGGCTTGTACCGATCATCTCCGTATGGTGAATGCTTTAGTTGACACTTCGCTCTGTCATGATGTGGACTTTGCAGAGCAAGAGTTCGACGTTGAAGCGTCTGTCATCATTCCTGTCTTTAACAGAGAGAAAACTATTAAAGATGCCGTTGAGAGTGCCCTCTCGCAGAAGGCATCATTCAAATACAATGTCATCGTCGTCGATAACCACTCGACGGATGGCACTTCAGAGATTCTGTCAAGTCTCTTGTCATCTCATGGTGATACACTTCATGTTATTGTACCAGAACGCACAGACCTCGGTATTGGAGGCTGTTGGAATGAGGCGATACAGAGTGCTTTCTGCGGACGCTTCGCTGTGCAGTTGGATAGTGATGACCTGTATTCATCGCCCAAGACACTACAAACTGTTGTTGATGCATTCCATGAGCAAAAGGCTGCTATGGTGATTGGTTCGTACCGCATGTGTGACTTTGAACTGAATACCTTACCACCAGGACTCATCGACCATCAAGAGTGGACGGATGAGAACGGTCCGAACAATGCCCTGCGTATCAATGGATTAGGTGCTCCGCGTGCCTTCTTTACACCCTTGTTGCGACAGGTGGGATTCCCCAATACTTCTTATGGCGAGGACTATGCGCTGGGACTGATGTTTTCCCGCCGTTATCGCATTGGTCGCATCTTCAGCGAGTTGTATTTGTGCCGTCGTTGGGGTGGCAATAGCGATGCAGCCCTGTCCGTAGAAAAGGTCAACGCCAATAATCTGTATAAAGATCGTCTGCGCACGATGGAGCTACATGCCCGTCAGCAGATGAATCAAGGGTCTGACGATGTCCTGAGTGAATCGCCGTTGATGCGTTTCTTCAATCGCCAGTTGCAAGTGTGGGATGACGTGCGCCAGCGCTATCGTGCTTTAGAAGGCGTACAGACTCGTGAACTGGTTTCCGATACACTGACGATGACTGTCCAGTGGAATCCCGCACGTATTGGTTCGACAGGTGCTAAGATTGATGCCAAGTCAATAGCCGAACGCCCCTGTTTCCTGTGTGCTAAGAACCGTCCTGCTGAGCAAATGCACCGCGTTATCGATGGTAAGTACGAGTTGCTCGTCAATCCGTTCCCCATCATGCCGATTCATTTTACGCTTCCCACGCTGAAGCACCAGCCACAGCGCATTCTACCTATGTACGACGAGATGCTACGACTGGCTCAGCGTAATACAGATCTTACCTTATTATATAATGGTCCACAATGTGGCGCTTCGGCTCCCGACCACGCACATCTGCAGGCAATCTCTACGGGGTTGCTGCCTTTACAGAACTCATGGCAGCGCCTGAGTCGTAATCTGTCAGAAGTGATTAAGACAGACGATGACAATGGCATCTGGCAGGTTGTAGACTATCCTTCTGCCGCCTTCGTCATTAAGACCAATAATATGCAAACAGCAGAACGTCTGTTCCGTCGTCTGTATGATACGCTGAAACTTCCTTTGCTGTCGGGTAGTCCAGAACCCATGATGAACATTATCATGTGGAGTGCCGGCGATCAGATGTTTAGTGTTGTTCTTCCACGCAGGAAGCACCGTCCCGACTGCTATACCGCTGAGGGTGATGCACAGTTCGTTATTTCGCCAGGAGCGGTAGATATGGGCGGTCTGATTATTACCCCACGTGAGGAAGACTTCCGTAAATTAACTGCAGAGCAGATGATTGCCATCTATCAGGAAATATCGCTGACGCCCGATCAGGTTCAGCGTGTGGTGGAGCATCTCCAGAAGAAGAGCACCATGTCTTCGTCGGCATTGTTTACTTCTAAAGAAGAACCTACCGTCACGGTGGGAATCGTTAGTGGCGAGAAGATTCATTTCGCATTGAATGGTGCCTATGTTGCCAAAGGAGAAACCATTGAGGGCGACCAGATGGTAGAATTCTCTGAGGGTGGTATCCTGTGGAATGGTAACCAGTATCGTGAGTTGACTTTCTCTCCCCAGTCTTCTCAGTCGTCGTTCTCGCTGTTTGATGTAACCATTGGTGTGAACTTCCATTGGGAACGTAAAGAGACACAGGTGTTCTCTGGTACTTTGCGCTTGGTTGTGGAGAGCGACAAGATTGTGGCTATCAATGAGTTACCTGTAGAGTCGTATCTTGCCTCGGTTATCAGTAGCGAGATGAAGGCTACGGCAGGTGTCGAACTACTCAAAGCCCACGCTGTGATTAGTCGCTCGTGGCTCTTGGCACAGATGCAGCGCAGAGAGGATAGTGGTGAGAAGCGTGATGGCTTCTTCTCCTTTATTAAAAAGGACGATGAGCTTATTCGCTGGTATGACCGTGAAGACCACACCATCTTTGATGTCTGTGCTGACGACCACTGTCAGCGCTATCAGGGCATTACCAAGCAGACCAGCAAGGCTGTCGAGCAGGCGCTGAAAGCTACCCGCGGACAGATTCTCTGCTATGAGGATGAAATCTGTGATGCCCGCTTCTCGAAGTGTTGTGGTGGCGTCACTGAAGAGTACCAGTATTGTTGGGAGGATACACCAAAGCCCTATCTAATCAGCGTGGAAGACCCGTTCTGCAATACTGACGACAAGGCGATCCTTGCTCAGGTGCTCAACGACTACGACCAAGAGACCAACGACTTCTACCGCTGGAAGGTGGAATATACCGTAGATGAGATTTCAGCTCTCATCAACGAAAAGCTGAAGGACGACTTCGGCACCATTACCGACCTTATTCCCTTAGAGCGAGGCAAGAGCGGACGCATCTGGAAACTGAAGATAGTAGGTACGAAGAAAACCTTCACCATCGGTAAGGAACTGGAGATACGTCGTGCACTCAGTGAGAGCCACCTCTACAGCTCTGCTTTTGATGTGGAGAAAACTCCCAATGGCTTCCGCCTGATAGGAAAGGGCTGGGGACATGGCGTAGGACTCTGCCAGATTGGTGCTGCTGTTATGGGACAGCAAGGTTATACTTACGAACAAATTCTCCTGCACTACTATCGTAATGCAGAAATCAAAAAGATATATTGATTATGGAAAAGCAAAGAAATCCCTGGTGGTGGATTCCCACCTTATATATTGCTGAAGGACTACCCAATGTGGTAGTGATGACAGTCGCCGTAGTGATGTACATGCAATTGGGCATGAGCGATACCGACATCGCGCTGTATACTGGTTGGCTGGGACTGCCTTGGGTCATAAAACCCCTATGGAGCCCGTTCGTGGACCTCTATAAGACCAAGCGCTGGTGGGTGCTCGCCATGCAACTGTTGCTGGGCTCATCGCTGGCTGGTGTTGCCTTTACGCTGAATACGCCCCTGTGGTTTCAGGGCACGATGTGTTTCTTCTTCCTCATGGCGTTCAGCAGCGCTACACACGATATTGCTGCTGACGGCTACTACATGTTGGAGCTCGACGACCATCAACAGGTGTGGTTTGTGGGTATTCGTAACACGTTCTACCGTCTAGCTGTTATCTTTGGCAATGGTGTACTTATCCCTGTAGCTGGTATGTTGCAACTGGTGTTCCGCAACCAGAAGGCCTTTACGTGGAGTCTCGTATTCTATGGTTTGGCAGCACTCTTCTTGGCTATTTGGCTTTATCATGCCTATATCATGCCCCGCTCGCAGGCTGACCAGCGCCATCAGACCAATGCGCATGAAGTTGCGATAGGTATTGTGACTGCTTTCCGCTCTTTCTTCCAGAAACTGCCTGTCAAAGAAATGGTTTATGCCATACTTTTCCTCTTGTTCTATCGTTTCCCCGAGGCCTTGTTGGGAAAGATGAGCGTTACGTTCCTGATGCGTCCACATTCAGCAGGTGGCCTGGGTCTGTCACCACAAGAATTCGGACTGGCAAGTGGCACTATTGGTGTGATTGGCTTGACGCTGGGAGGCATTCTTGGTGGACTCCTGGCAGGTCGCGATGGCTTCAAGCGCTGGTTGTGGCCTATGGTCTGTGCTATCACGCTGCCTGATATTGTTTATGTGTATATGAGTTACGCCATGCCTGAGAATCTGGTACTTATCAGTTCGTGCATCTTCATCGAACAGTTTGGCTATGGACTGGGCTTCACGGCTCTTACGCTCTATATGCTTTATTTCTCGAAGGGTAATTTCCAGACGTCACATTATGCCTTCTGCACAGCTATTTCCTATCTGGGTCTCATGTTACCAGGCATGCTGTCAGGATGGATGAAGGATATGCTGGGATATCGCATGTTCTTTATCATCGTCATGTTCCTCTGTCTCATTACGTTTGTTGTGACGGCATTCATTAAGGTAGATCCGGAATTCGGTAAGAAGAAAGATTAGTTTCTTTCCTGATTTCTATACCTTATATATAAATACTGAAGCGGCAATGGTTTCACAACCGTGCCGCTTCTTTTTTATCAATGTTAGTATTAATAATGGAAAAGAAATCGTCGTTATTTCGATTTGATGTGGTAAAGTTACGGCTTTTTTCTGAAATAACAATGGTTTTTGTCGAAAAAATGTGGTTTTAGGGGTAAAATTCCCGTTTTCCTATACCATTTTAGGCATTTCCCTATCGACAAATAGGATTTTTGCCTTGTTTACGTACTGAAATGTCTCTATCTTTGCAGTACAGAAAACAAAAATGTCGAACTTTTAAAAATATACGATTATGAAAAAGCTTTATACTTTCCTCGCAATGGCAATGTTGACCATGATGACTTTCACCAGCTGTGACGTTGATTATGAAGATCGCATGGAGGCTCGCACCCTTGAAGGCACTTGGACCGGATATATAGACAACTACTATTACGACCGTTGGGGCCTGTCAGGAAGTTCTTATCGCACCGCTTTCTATTTCGAGCGCGAAAATGCTTATGGTGGCTGGGGCTACGAGGTTGACTACGACGCTCGCCGTCCGTCAGACTACTGGTATTGTGAATTCAAGTGGGAGGTTGCTCACGGTAACATCCGCATCCAGTATTACGACCGTGACTACACCGATGTAGTTATCTACGACTATATGTTGGATGAGTATCACTTCAGTGGAAATATGGATGATGGCTACTGCGACACTCGCACCCACTTCTCTCTCGACTACGACAAGATGTTCAACTGGGGCTACTGGACACGCGGCGCTACCACACGCGGAGCTAGCGACGAATATCACGCTACCAGCACAGGTTGCTTCGCTAAGGAATAAAAGCTATAATATATATACAAGAAAAAGAGGGCCGCAACCCTCTTTTTTTTCATTCTTACCTCTCACCTCTTACCTCTTACCTATATTCCCAGTCCCCCTTCGTAGGATGCATCGACAGCTTTCGACTGCAGGATGCGGGAGTAGGGCGGTACGTCGTGGGTCAGCCAGATGTTACCACCGATGGTGGAGTGGTGGCCGATGGTGATTCGTCCCAGTACAGAGGCGTTGGAGTAGATGGTCACATGATCTTCGATAATCGGGTGACGTGGCACATTGAGCATATTACCGTCAGCATCGTATTTGAAACTCTTAGCACCCAGTGTGACGCCCTGGTAGAGTGTGACATGATTGCCGATAATGCTGGTTTCGCCGATAACAACACCTGTACCGTGGTCAATGGCAAAGTACTCGCCAATGGTTGCACCCGGATGGATGTCGATACCCGTCTTAGAGTGTGCCTGCTCCGTAATGATACGTGGAATAACGGGTACCTGCAATTCGTGCAGACAATGAGCTATGCGGTAGTGCGTCATGGCGTTAACCACAGGATAGCAGAAGATGACCTCGCCATAGTTGGGCGCAGCAGGATCGTTGTCGAACATTGCCTGGATATCGGTGTAGAGTACACGTTTCATTTCAGGTAGTGTGTCGATGAACTCCATTGTCAAGCGCTCGGCTTCCTGATAGATTTGCTCCTTGGTTTTGATGCAGTCGCAATCCTCACAAAACTGGAGGCCGTGGGCAATCTCCTTACGGAGCAGTCGCTGCAACTCCTGCATGTGTACGCCAATGTTGTACGAACGGATGGTCTCGTTGGGCTGTCGCTTGTTAAAGTAGTCGGGGAAGATGATGTTCTTCACCAACGCCACAATCTGCTTCACCTTTTCTACCGATGGTAGAGGTGCTTCTGTGGCAGGCATCATGCGCACCTCCGTCTCTGTAAGGCGAGAGAGGAGGTCCACATTCTTCAGTAGGATATCGTTACCTTTCATAACTTTTACGATAGGGTGTGTGAGTCGAAATACTGTTGTACGTCCTCTTTGTAACTGTCTGAGATGGGCAGATACTGGTCTCCAAAGACGATGCGGAAGCGCTCAATAGCCTCTGCCTTCGACATGTGGACGATATATGAGCGGTGGGTACGCAGGAACTCTGGGCGTGGCAGGTAGTCCTCCATTTTCTTCATATTCATCAGACTCATAATCTTCGTGCCGTCCTGCAAATAGATGCGGATATAGTCTTTCAGTCCTTCAATATAGAGGATATCGTCTAAGGCTACACGCACCAACTTGTAGTCACTCTTCACATACATGAAGCGGTCGGCAGCATAGGTCTGCTGCTTCTGGGTGACGCAGAACCAGTCGAGTGCCTTGTTGGCTGCCTTCAGGAAGTCCTCATAGCTGACGGGCTTCATCAGATAGTCCAATGCCGACACCTTATAACCTTCGATGGCATACTGTTGGAAGGCTGTGGTGAAGATAATCTTCGTTTCCTTTGGCAGTATCTTTGCAAACTCGATACCTGAGAGTTCGGGCATCTGTATGTCGAGGAACAACAGATGTACGGGATTATTGCGTATCTCCTTCATGGCTTCTACAGCACTTCCGTAGGTGCCTACAAGGTTCAGAAACGGTGTCTTCTCTGCGTAGCTTTTCAGCAGACCTGCTGCTAAAGGCTCATCGTCGATAATGGCGCAGTTGATAATCATAATTGAATTGTTATTGTTGAATAATATGTTTTGTCGTTATCTCTAGTGCCTTGCTCCCATGTATAGCGGTCGGGGTAGGCCAGTTGCAGGCGGCGTTCCACCTGTTGCAGACCGATGCCGTGCCCGCTATGGTCGGAAGCGGTCTTGGGGTTGTTTGAATTCTGAATGTCGCAAATCAGCTGCTGTCCGTTGGTGCTGATGTTTATATGAACAAACGACTTCTCCGTGGGGCTGGTGCCGTGCTTGAAGGCGTTCTCTACCAGCGAGATGAGTATCATTGGAGCCACCTCCACGGTGCCTGTAGGCTGTACTGCGTTGAAGGTCACCTCCACCGACTGCGGCAGACGGATGCGCATCAGCTTGACATAGTTCTCCAGAAAGTCTATCTCCTCCTTGAGAGGTATCATGGGCTTCTGGTAGTCATACAGGATGTGGCGCATCATTTTCGACAGCACCTGGATGGCTTCCTGTGCCTTGGCGGTGTCGAAGGCTGTCAGCGCATAGATGTTGTTCAGCGTGTTGAGCAGGAAGTGGGGGTTAATCTGGTTGCGCAGGTTGCGCAGCTCGGCCTGTGCACGGGCAGCTTCCATCTCTTTCAGTTTCTGGTCGGCGGTGACCCAGCGGCGTGCCAGGGCCAGCGCGGTAGCACCAGCGGCGAAGATAGCCAGATTGAGGACGTCGCGGGCAATATAGGAGAGGGTGCCTACGGTGTCTTGGTCTCTATAGCCTGGCACGAACATGCCGTTGACGAAGTCCATCCAATAGTGTACGAGTGTACCCAGCGAAATGAGTAGCACCACGTTGATGAGCAGGTCGTAGCGGTGCTTGCCAGCGACGAAAAGCTTGGGTGCTAGCACCAGATAGTTCAGGTAGAACACCACCATCACCACGAGGGGCTGCATACACGTCAACATATAGTGTACGAAGTTAAATCCAGTTCCCCGCCAGTAGGTCAGTGGCGACAGGAAAAGGAATGCCCAGAAGGCGAGGTGGCACATGCCTGCTATATGTTTATTCATGACGGATGGCTTCTATGGGGTCCATGTTTGCAGCTTTCTGTGCGGGAATATATCCGAAGAGTACGCCGATGCAGACGCACACGAGGAAGGACACGTAGATAGACCATGCCGGTACGCTCGATGGCATACCGAAGGATGCCACAAACGTGCTGGCGGCAACGCCCACGATAACGCCCAGCAGTCCGCCAGTAACCGATATGAGTACCGACTCTATCAGGAACTGTAGCGAGATGACGGGACCTGTGGCTCCTACAGCCATTCGCAGGCCTATCTCCTTGGTGCGTTCGGTAACTGACACCAGCATGATGTTCATAATGCCGATACCGGCTACGAGCAACGAGAAAGCGGCAGCAACGACGAGGATGATGGTTACGGTATCCATCGTGCTGGACATGGTTTCCATCATTTCTGCTTGCGAACGGATGGTGAAGTCGTCGGCAGCCTCGCCCTTCAGCTTGTGGTTGTCGCGCAACATCTGGGTCAGCTCCTCAATGGCGGCATCGCTCAGCTCTTCTGTGAGTGCCGAGCAGACGATGCTGGAGAAGTAGGTCTGGGCAGCGATACGCTTCATGACGGTGGTGTAGGGGGCTATGACGACGTTGTCCTGGTCCATGCCCCATGAGTTGTAGCCCTTCGCTTTCAGCACACCTACGACACGCATGGGGATGCTCTTGAAGCGGATGGTCTTGCCGATGGGGTCGTGACCGTTGAACAGTTCCTTGACGACGGTGGCTCCGATGACACACACCTTGGCGGCCTTCTTGATGTCCTCCTCGGTGAAGCAGTCACCTTCCTCCACGCTCCATTGCTTGATGTCCAGATACTCCATCGATTCACCATACATCGAGGTAGTGGTATTGTTATTACCATAGATGGCCTGACCGCTGGCGGTGACTTCAGGAGACACCTTCGACACGAACTTCTTCTCACGCATGATGCGCTCGTAGTCGGCCATCTTCAGCGTCTGCATGGCTGACGGGTCTTGCCGCACGCCACCACGCATGTCGGCACCCGGGCGGATAGTAAGCAGGTTGGTACCCATGGTCGACAGTTCCTGACGGATGCTCTCCTTCGAGCCCTGACCAATTGACATCATAATGATGACGGCAGCTACACCGATAATAATACCCAACATCGAGAGGAACGACCTCATCTTGTTGTTGGCTACGGCCCTGATGCTTATCTTAAATAGATTCAGTAAATTCATATGGACTCTCCCCCGTCCCCTCCCTATAGGGGAGGGGCGTAATTACTTTGGGGGCTCCTTTTATTTGTTATACATAATTTATATTATATCTTAAGTCTATCTACTCCCCTCCCTCACAGGGAGGGGTTGGTGGAGAGTCGCTTAATCATCCACAGGTGCTGGCAACTTGGCGAGGGCCTCTGCTGCCGACTTAATATTCTCGTTGATGGTATCCTCACGAATCTTGCCGTCGCGCAGGTTGATGTTGCGACTGCTGTATTCGGCAATCTCAGGGTTGTGGGTCACGAAGATAATGGTGTGTCCCTGTTTGTAGAGCTCCTGGAACAAAACCAGCATCTCGAACGATGTGCGCGTATCGAGGTTACCGGTAGCCTCGTCGGCCAACAGCACGGCAGGCTCGTTGACCAAGGCGCGGGCAA
>Ga0326512_10002766_pt1 | contig 12983 bp, 8 predicted proteins | sample 1_2617_0518_D_FD_203652 | JGI IMG/M metagenome (GOLD analysis project Ga0326512, IMG submission 203652) | Bovine rumen microbial communities from UC Davis, California, United States - 1_2617_0518 | ecosystem: Host-associated > Mammals > Digestive system > Stomach > Rumen | place: USA: California... | reverse complement strand
TCAAGAAGATCAATATGCGTCCTTCCGTAACTGCCAGCGTAGGCGTGAAACCCTCCGGCGGACTGCTGGAGCTGAATATTGAAGCCTCGGGATACAGTGCGGAGGAGTTGCTGGAAATACTCGACGCTTACCGTCAAGGAAAAAAGTATCATCGTTTCAGGGATGGTTCATTTTCTATTGTAGATGACAGCATAAAGGATCTTGACATGTTCAAAAAGGAACTGAATATTTCAGACAAAGAATTTCTGAAGGAACATATTACTGTACCTATGTATCGGATGCTTTACCTGAACAGCTTGCGGGCGGATGAAGAGCATATACGTCTGAAACGAAGCAGCGAATTCCGGCGCTGTGCCAAAGATTATGACAATATGCTGCGTGATGAGGATGCGTTTACCCTGTCCGACAGATTGGATACGACTATGCGCGATTATCAGAAATATGGATTCCGTTGGATGAAAACTCTTGGTATGTACAATATGGGCGGCATTTTAGCGGATGATATGGGACTTGGCAAAACTATACAGGCGATAGCCGTCATGCAAAGTATAAAGGATACCTGCCAGTCGGGAGAGCATAAACAGTTTTTAGTAATTTGCCCATCCTCTCTTACACTCAACTGGCAAAATGAAATAGAGCATTTTTCCTCAGACTTAAGCTCTGTCTGCATAAGCGGAACCGTAGCAGAACGTTCAAAACAGTTTGAAGAAATGGAAAACTATGACGTTGTAATAACCTCTTATGCAACTCTCCTGAGGGATATTGCAAAATATGAAACAAAACACTTTTCCGTGCAGTTTCTCGATGAAGCACAGAATATTAAAAATCATAATACCCAATCTGCAAAGGCTGTAAAAGCAATAAACAGTGACCAGCGTTTCGCTCTTACAGGTACACCGGTTGAAAATACTCTGGCAGAGCTTTGGAGTATTTTTGATTTCATTATGCCGGGTTATCTTCACCACTACAGCTATTTCAAGAAAAACTTTGAAACTCCTATCGTAAAAAAGAATGACACATCCTCTGTCCGCTCACTGCAAAGGCTTACCTCCCCCTTCGTACTCAGAAGACTTAAAAGTGAGGTTTTGACGGAGCTGCCGGACAAAACAGAAACTGTCCTTGAGATAAAATTTGACGAAAAGCAGAATAAGCTGTATCTTGCCAATGCTGCAAAAGTAAAGGGACAGCTGAAGGAGTTGGATGAAAGCAAGGATAAGCTGAAAATACTCGCCATGCTGACAAAGCTTCGGCAGATATGCTGTGACCCGTCTCTGCTGTATGAGAATTATGACGGCGAGAGTGCAAAACTGGAGCAGTGTATGGATCTGATCAAAAGCTGTATCGAATCAGGACATAAGATCCTGCTGTTTTCACAGTTTACCTCAATGCTTGATATTATTGCTGATCGTCTTATGCAGGACAGTATCAGCTTCTATACCCTGACAGGATCAACCAAAACCAAGGATCGTATGAAAATGGTCAACGAATTTAACGAAAACGATGTCAGCGTGTTCCTTATTTCGCTGAAAGCGGGAGGAACCGGTCTGAATCTGACCGGTGCGGATATTGTTATTCATTATGATCCATGGTGGAACCTGTCGGCAGAAAACCAGGCCTCCGATCGTGTTTACCGCATCGGGCAAAGAAACAACGTACAGATCTATAAGCTCATTGTTAAAAATACCATTGAAGAAAAGATCCGTATATTGCAGCAGAAAAAAGCCGATCTGCTTGAAACTGCCGTGGGCGGCGAAGGGGATATCATAAATATGACGACAGAGGAAATAATGGATCTGCTGTAAGCTCTCCTTATCTGACGCATGGACAGCTCCAACGGCGGCAAGCTGACACTCAATATTTCCGGCGAAAGTTACAGCGACATTATTACAGCCGATGATATAAACTCAGTCACAGTCAATCTCTCAGTTGGCGCCGAGTTTACCGGAAGTACAAGCGGCAGCGTAACAGTTCAATAATAATACAAAAATCCCGGCACTGTTATCAGATAAAAAACTGATTGCAGTGTCGGGATATTCATTTTGTGAATGAGTATGTTCTGATAAACATTAGACGGATAAAGAGAATTACCCCCCCGTTTTTCCCTCTCCCCGTTAGTAGTAGAATCGTAGTAAATACGGAGGGTTTTACTACTAAGGGGTTTTTGAGGTGAATCAGAATTACCATTATACAAATACAATTAAAATAACACCGATTGTAAGTAAAACTATGCCAAGCATCAACTCGATCAGTCCGACTCTTTTTGCGTATTTTTCATCTTTGCGGCCAGTCTTATAATCTTCACTAAAACCATTAATAAGATTATACTTCTTCTGAAAACAGATGAAATATCCAAATAATAAAAACGCCAATCCCAGTATAATGGTAATTATTTTTACAACTAACATTTCTACATCCTCTTGAATTCTGTTTTACACTATTATACCACATCCCACACGTCAACGGCTATCCCTTTTCGCATTTTGCAAAAGAAAATACCCTGCTTTCTGCGATAAGCTATTCAAATTTATTCATATATTTGCTTATAAAATAACTTGACATGAGAACATACAAAAAATATAATATAAATATGTGGATTTTTGTGTATAATTTAAATTTTCAAAGGAGGAAGGCTATGTTTTTTAAAATGCTGAAAAACGACCTCAGGCAGAAAAAGGCACTGAATTTTGTGCTGTTTCTGTTCACCCTCCGCAACGGCGCAAGTCTTGAACTCCAGAGCGCGAAGCTTTGCGGCGACAACCGCAAGTTCGTGATACCGGACAACGCGAACAACACCACCCTGAAGACAAAATATGTGGAATTCAACGGCGCTTCCTACTACGGCACCGACGCCAATCCCTGTATCGAAATCTCCAAGAAAGCCAATAACACCAACATCAACCTTAACTGGACTGAATTCAACAGCGAATACTCCAGCCGTATCAAGAACGACGGCAAAAACACCAAGATCAACGAATGGTACGTAACCCGCTCCTGGGAAAAAGAGGTTCGCGGCGACGAGTACTGGGGAACCTGATAGACACGATTTGATCAAAGCAAACGAAACACCACATCAAACCAAATGATGATTCTCCACAAAAACCGCCCTGCCAAACGGCAGGGCGGTCATCTGTTTTGAACCACTGCTGAAAGAACCTATTCAAATTGATTCAGGGTTTGTTAGGAGAAATTGGCAACTCGTCTTCTTCGTAGTTGATATTGCTTGTGCAGATAACGTCCTCTGTCCGGAACTTGATAATCTCAAGCTCGGTGGGGAGGTATTGTTCTTTTTCCATATCGTCCGACCTCCTTTAATCAGGGAAATAACTGTCAGCCGCTTTCGCGTACAGATACAGCGCCTTGCAGACGTTCTGCAAGGCTTCGGACTGCGTGCCGTCGCTCAGAACATTACTGCAATAGGTCATCGGACTGTAAGTGATCGTGCCAATTATCTCTTCGCCATCCTTGACGGTCAGGGTGAAGGTCTTTTTCAGCTTCTTCGCCTTGATACCTCTGATACGCGCGATCTGATATTTGCCACTTGTAACGGTTTCGACGTTTTTTCCTTCACACTCAAAGGTCAGCGTCTTTGCGCTTTCAAAATACAGCGAGAGCGTCGTCTCGGATTTGAGCGAGAGCGTTGCGCCCTCGAAACTCACGCCGTCAGGCAGGTCAATCGCGGATTCCGGCGCTGTGACCGTGACCTCGCCAAGCGCCTTTTCTTCCTCGGACAAGCTCGCATTGGCGAGATCGGCAGGATTTTTATCAAAATAGATTTGTGCGCGCGCACCGTAGTTGAGCATTTTCTTGACAAGCGGAACCGCTGCCGCCAGATCTTCTCTTTCATCAGCGTGCTCAATTAGATAATCGGCATAATCCTTGACGGAGTAGGTGTACTCTGTACCGTGCATGCCTGCGTCGATGATCTGTGCCTTGATCTGTGAGGTCATTTCCTTTGCAGCGACTCTGCACTTGAATACATAGTAGTTTTTGCCGTTCCATTCCTTGATCAGCGCGTCCTTGACAAGCATCGTCTGTTCGGTAGTACCGTTGCCGTCAGGGACGGTAAAGTGCATATATGCGGTATCCTTGTGGGCGATCACACTGTCGGAAAGCTCCATGTAGAAGTTGACCGCGATATCGCCGTCAAGCGAGATCGAATGGCCGGCAAGGCGAACGCCTATGGTCTCAGAGTCGTGCCCGCGAGAACGCTGTTGTCGTCGACGACGCCCGCCTCAAAAACATTTGTGCCGTCGGTAAAGGGCTGTTCAAGCGTGACCGTGCCGTCGTAGCCGGTGGAGGTGATGCTGACGTCGTCGGTATAGGTCAGGGTGACGGTCGAACCGCTGCCGCCGATACCCACTGATGCAAAGTTGCCTTCCACAGCTTTCACGGTTCCTCCGCTGATGATGACGTCGGCGTAGCTTTGACGCCCTGAGCCGATACCCGCACCGCGTGAGTTACCTGTCGCGGTAACATTGCCGCCGTTGATGACGACCCTGCCCGCGTAACTGTTATCGGCGTTTCCACCGCCGATTCCCGCGCCGCTGTGACCGCCTTTCGCGTTGACGGTGCCGCCGTTGATCGTGATAACACCTTGGCTGTCCGGAGCGAATCCTCCTGCCCCGATACCCGCGGCGTTTTGAGCGCCGGTCACGTTGATAACGCCGCCGTTGATCGTGATGTTGCCGGAAGCGTTGATATATCCGCCGATGCCTGCGCAGGATGTGGGAGGTTTGGTGATGTTCCAGGTACCGGTACCTGCGCTCTGCCCCCATACGGTCAGCGAACGTGCTCCGTTGACCGACATACCCTCCGGATTCGTAAAGGTCGCGCCGTCGCAGAGGATGAGGTTGACGCCGCCATGGACCTTGCCGTTGTTGCTGATGCGGTTGTTGTTGGTCACGCTGTCCACAACGGCATACCATCCGCTTTCCAGATCGGTCTCGTCGCCGACGATCCGTGTGGCGGTGACTGTCTTTTCTTCACCGTTCAGGTTGAGATAAGTGACCTCGACGATACGAGAGGCTTTCTCGATCGTTTCTGTTATATCAGAGGTATATGTGACGCCGTTCATTGTGACCGAAGCGGTATAAACGCACTCGCCCTCAGTCGTGTAGGTCGGCTCTGTTGTTGTTTCATAGGTGATCGCGTCTCCCTGAGCCATTAAGGAGCACTCAAAGTCGCAGACGGAGCAACGAAAGTCTGCCGTAGCGGAGTCATGACCGTCCCATGTCCATGTGGGATCTTCAAAAGAGTGCGCTTCATACACTGCGTTGATCGTCACATCTGACAGAGGCATCGTAAAAGACTTGCTCTCACTGTAGAACCGGACGTTGTGAGCCTCCGAATCCTTGACAGTGACGCCGGCGAGATGCTTACCGTCAATGCCGTTGACGGTAACGGAGACCTTCTCTCCCGCGCGTGCTGACGCCGGAGCCTCTATTGCTCCTGCGGGTACGCCTTCATCTATTCTTATCTGATATTCGCCGCCTCTGAACACCGCGTTGATCGTCACGTTGTCGTCGGGCATAGGAAAGCTGAAAGAATAATCTACTCCGATGATCTCGGTTTCCTCGCCGCTGTCGGTCGTATAGCCGATGTATTCAAGGTCATAGCCAAACTCCTCATGGGGATAGACCTTGACCGTTTGTCCCTCATATGCTTCAAAAGGAGCGTAGACATAGCCGCCGGCCATATCGGACATCGAGATCGTATAACGCGGCTTTTGAGTCCACTTCGCGTACAGTGTAATATCTCCGGTCACGGGATCGTCAAAGTCGAACAAGGAGCCGTATTGATCGTCCGTATACCAGCCGTCGAAAGAGTGACCGTCACGGACAGGTTCCGGTTCGGTGACCGTCGTATTTTTTTCGACGACCGCCTTGACCTCGTCTGACTGACCGTCCATCGTACCGCCGCACAGACGGTAGGTGATGACCGCGCCGCGCTCTATGGCGATGTGCTTGGTGTAATTGTAGTAAAAACTGCCGTCGGGACGTAGCGCGTCCTCGGGGCTGTATGTGGTCACGAGCAGCGAGGGATCGACAAAGATATCGTCATAACGAAACGTCCTCTGCTGTTCTGCGTCGGCACAGACTTGCGTGATTCCGTCGTAAAGATACAGCCGTCTGTCGGCGAAGATACCGTAGCTCTTCGCCTGCGCGGTGATCGAGCCGCCTGTTACAATGATATCCTTCGAGGCGTAAAACGCGTTGCCCTGCGAACCGATGACGCTGAAATCTCCGTTGAGCGTCAGCGAGCCGAGATTGACATAAATGCCGTTCGAGAACATCTGTCCGGACGTCAGATCGCCGCTGCCGGTGACCGTCAGGTTCATCCTGTTGGAATAGATCATCGACCGCTTGTTGCTGTTGATACCGGGAAGCATCGTCACCCCGTTAAAGTTCAGAACGCAGTTTTCGGGGTCGAAGCTGACCTTGCCGTCGCCGAGAACATCATTCATATTGGCGTCGGTCACCTGAACGCCGCCTACCCACAGCTGATAGGTATCTCCGTATTCGGCGGTGAGCGTCACGCTTTCATTCAGCTTGAAGGTGACACCGGGAACGAAAACATCTGTTGTCGAGCCGATCGTCCCTCTCCAACCGGAAAAGTATTTGTTGTCCGGTGGCGTAAAGGCGCTTTCGGGCAGAGTATAGGTCTCTCCCTTGGAGAGATATACGTCGTCCATCGTGCCGCTGCCGTCGCCGGGGTCAAAGCTGACCTTGATCCGCTGATACCCGCACAGCGTACAGGTAAGACCTGACGCATCATATTCATGGGGGGTCAGGTCTTGATCCGCAGCACAGTATTCACAGGTGTTTCTGTGATGATATTCGTCAACCATTTGATAGTTCGGAAGTGAATAGTTACACGGTCTGACCTCAACAACCTCGCTGTTGCGGCAGGCGCTGACACGGTTATCCTTTGTTTGAAGAACGAGGTTGACGTCATCGCTGCCGGAGCTGACCATCATATCATTACCGAGATCAAGCGTTCCGCTGTTTGAGCCGCTCTTCCCCTTGCCGATCGTGTTGGCGGAGGAGAGTCCTCTCTTTGCGACGACGTCGCCGCCGAATATATTTATCTCGCCGCCGGATCCGCCGTGACCGCCGCCGATGCCCGCACCGGACACTTCATTGCTTCCGCTGAGCAGATCAATCAAACTGGCTACCCCTATCATCATCGCATTAGCTGTGCGCTGATACTGGCTGCCCATCGGCGCATTTCCGAGACATCTTGTGATCGTTTCCAGCATTTCTCCGGAGCTTTCGAAGCTTGATGATGAAGCGACCACATAGCCGCCGGTAATGTTGACGATATGATTGCTGCCGTCCTTGCCGCCGCCGATACCCGCGCCGCCCGCGGCTGAAGTCGCGACCACAAGGCCGCCGGAAATATCGATATAGCCTCCGCCTTTTCCCATTCCTCCGCCAATGCCTGCGCCTTTGTCGCTCTGTGAAATCACCGTACCGCCGCTGATATAAATGGGATCGCCCTGTTCCGCGTCCTGACCACCGCCGATGCCAGCGCCTGTTTTGGTGCCGTATGCGACCGCGTTGACCTCGCCGCCGTAGATGTAGATAGGACCGTTTTCGCTGGCTCTGCCGCCGCCGATCGCCGCGCTGCTGTTATGACAGCTGGCTGTGATGCTTCCGCCGTAGATCGCGATAGCTCCGGTCGATCGGTATGCTTCCGCGCCGCTGCCGATAGCGGCTCCCGATTGGAAGGTTTCTATATTAAAGGTTCCGCCGTAGATCGTGATACCTTCGCCGCTGCAGCGGCTCGCTTCGCCTTTGTAGCCGCCGCCTATACCGGTGCTGGAACCGAATCTCGCCTTGACAGTATAATTGCCGGCATAAAAAATCATGCGTCCGCCTGCGCGAAAGCCGCTGCCGCCGATGGCTGCTCCTCTGGTTTCTCTTTTGGTAGTTGCTTCAAAATTACCGCCGTAGAAGTTCATGCTGCCGCCGTCGAGGCCTTTATCGCCTCCGATGGCGGCTTCATCCTGATCGTCGCGCTGGGCAAAGCGCTCACATAAGGCGATCATCTTGCCGGTACCTTGCTTCTGGTCATATACATTCAGGGTGTCCCCTTCACTGACCTCGAGACCTCTCTTGAAGTCCACCGTCGCGCCGTCGCCGAGGATGATATGCACCTCGCCGTCGGTGTGGACGCGCTTTTTGAAGGCAACATCGCTATTGACATAATACCAGCTGCCGCCCTGCAGGGTGCTGCCGTCGGCGACCGAGGACATGCTGATATACCCCTCGTCCGGCGTGCGGATGCGCTCTTTTGCGACGACCTTCTCACCGTCCCATGAGCGCTCTATATACGCCGCGACGGAATCGAAGAATTCTGCATATACCCTCACGTCGGAACCTGCCGGCATGACAAAGGAACTGTTGTTGATGATCTCAAGCTGCCTTGTGTCAGCGTCCCATTCGTATGTGGCGTACAGCTTATAACACGGCTTTGCGGAATTGGTCGGCGTTACCGTAACATTGACCGCGTCGCCCTTATACGCGCGAATGCGGTCGGCGGTAACGGTGCCGTCGGCGCTGCCGGAGACCTGAACGGAATGAAGCTCATCCACTTTGAAAGAAATACGCGCGTCCGACGGGGGCATGGTGAACACAGCCCTGACATTGCGGTAGGCGTCGAGTATTTCGAGTTCCGCTTCCGTGGTTTTCGTCTCGCCGTCCTGCAGATAGGTCATGGTCATGCCCGTCACATGATACGGATAGTCGTTGGATCCCAGGCGAGCCGTCACGCTGATCTGCGTACCCGACTGAACGGAATGACTTGTTCCCTCTGTGACGCTGCCGTCGATCTTGGTTTCGAGCGCAATATTTTCATCATAATCATTGGTCGGGCTCGGCTCAAAATTCTCGACCGTCAGCGTATACACGGCGCTCTCTGCGCCGACAGGAAACGGAACGATCGTGAACAGACTGACGATCATCAGCAATGACAGCAGTATGCTCATCGGTTTTTTCAACATTCCCATAATGTATACCTCCTAATACTTATTAATTCGTTATCGTTATTATAGCATATTTTAGGAAATAATTTAGCATTTTGCAAAAAACAAAATAATATTTGCCATTTTTTGTATGCTTATATAAAAAGCCAGCGCCGGATTCGTGCGTTTTGTTTTTTTGACATAATTTATAAAATACCGACAAAAAGATATTGACTTTTTTGAAAAATAATGATATTCTAAGTATGTATAAGTGTTTAGGTTTTACGCTTGATTTATTGTTTTGATTACATAATGGCAATTATGTTGCTCTGCTTTATGGCAGGGCATTTTTTATATCACAAGTCTCATATTTTCCATACGCTGACGGTGTTCTGTACCCGTTGAGATTATATAAATGCGTGTTGTGTTGATGCTGCTGTGACCGAGAATGTCAGCAAGTTTGGCAATGTCCTTCTCAATGCCATAGAACACTCTTGCAAACATGTGACGGAGATTGTGCGGGAATACTTTGTCGGGATTTACATCGGCATCCTTACAAAGTCTTTTCATATCTCGCCAGATGTTCGTCCGGCTCAGTGGTTTGCCTGTGCGTGTAATGAAAATATAACCTGATTCGATTTTCTGTTCCGTTGCAAAGCGGAGTAGTTTTTTCTGTAATGCTTTGACAATAAACACGGATCTGCGTTTGCCCTTACAGAAAACAAATGCTTCGCCTTTTTTGACTGCTTCAACCGTAATGAACTGTAACTCACTTACACGAATACCTGTTCCACAGATGGTTTGCAAGATCAGATTAAGACGTTTGTTACCTTTACTCTCAGCGGCATTTAGCAGTCGATTATATTCCTCTCTCGTAAGTTCCTTCTCTTCAGAACAGAATATCTGCCGCTGTTCCTTTATGGTCTTTATCTTCAAGTATTCACATCCTGCAAAGGTAAAAAAGCTGTTAATTGATGCAATCATAGAATTGATACTGCGGACAGCGTATTCATCTGACAGCAGGTTTTCCTTATACGCTATTGCCAATTCTTTGGTTACAATCTGCGTTCCTGCATACTGCCAGAATGCCTTAATGTCACGCATATATTTTTCGATGGTGTTTTCGCTTTTTTCTTCAAGTCTCAGATAGTTTCTGAATTCATCTATTCTTTCTTTGGTTATAATAAGCTCGTCCATAATGATCCTGTCCATAACGATTCCCTCCAGAAGTTTATATATAGTTTGCAACAGCAACGCTTACAGTATACTATATATCCCTCTGAACAAAATAAATATCAACAGGCATATTTGATATTCTGATTATTCCGTTGTAGAATAATTTGCTTATATATTGTTTGATAAAGACAGGAAAACAGTGCAGTACCTTTTGAGATGGATTAAGGTGCTGCACTGTGTTTTTTATTTGTTTTGATTTGGTCGGGCTGCGTAACGATACACAAAAGCTACCTTTATGCGAAGTGTGCAAATTGTCGATAACATTGAATTGACATAGAAAAGCACTTAATCCCCTTGACTTTCCTGCCGTTCAGAGTGATGTATGGTTTATTCTGTTCTGAAAGAGCTGAAAAGGAAATTTCCGCAGATCAGATACACCGTTGTCCTCGCTTATATGCCCGATGAACACATAAAAGAACTGTATGGCGAAGATACTCTTTTCCCTGATGGTCTGGAGAGTGTTCCGAAGAAATTCGCTATCAGCAAGAGAAATGATTGGATGATACAGCAGTCCTGTTTTGCGGTCTGCTATGTGCATAAGATCACGGGCAGTGCGGCGAAATTCAGGGAGAAATGTATTAAGAAGAAATTGAAAGTAATTGATATAAGCAATGCCATACAGCAGACCTATTGCCTGCTTGTATTCGCCATCCTCATCATTAGGGTCACCTTTTCCACGAACAGCAATATAATTCATCTTCGGAACATCTACAATAGTCGGCTTGTTCTTCGGCATATAGAATTCCTTGTACTCTTTTTTATAATCGAAAGCCATTGTATCACCACTCATTCTTTTTTAAGGCAATACCGCACAGAGATAGTGCCACAGCTGCGCAGTAGATTCTTTTGTCAGATCGTATCAGAATACCGCAGGAATACTGACGTATTTCAAGGGATCATGGTGCAAGCTGACGGAAAAAGATCAAGCAGATGTGGCGCTGAGCCGTAAGGCGAGCTTTGCGCGGTGTTGCCTTAGCTTCGGCTGCGACAAGGCAACCACACCGCAGGAGCTTTAGCTCCTCGAGGTTTCAGTGGGGGATTATAACCCCCACTGAAAGTCCGAATGACACCCGCCGCCTAAGAGGCGGGGGACATCGGTGATTGGTTATAGCTTTTATGAAGAATAACAACAACGCCGAAACCGTTTACAGCGGTTCTGATCATTTCAGGCGGAATGTCAGCTTTACGGGATTGTGGTCGCTGTAGGCAAACTGCGTGTCGATCACATCCATATAGGTCGCTTCGATATTGTCCGAAATGATAAAGCCGTCAACGGTGAGTACAAAGCAATCCTCATTATAGGGCTTATCGCTGTTGCGGCAGGAGGGGACGGTAATCCCGCTTTTATAATCGGTCAGCTTGAGAAAATGCTCCGGTATCAGCTCGTCAGGAAAAGCTGCCGCCCAGGTATATTGCTCAGGCACCTCGCTGTTGAAAAGCTCTTTTGAATTGCCGACAAAATCATGATTGAAATCGCCGCCGCAGATTACATAATTGCCCTTTTCATATTCTTTATTCATGTCATCAAACAGCTTTGTCAGCTGCTGCTTCTGCAGATCTCCGTCTGTTCCGTAGGCAGAGGTATGCACATTAAATATTATAAGCTCCCTTCCGTTTTCAGCAGGCAGACGGTTCACAGAATAACAGCGGTCAAGGTCTATGAATCTGGAAAGGGATCCGGATATAGGCAGGCTGCGTCTTACGGCTGAGGTCATCTGTGTATTGCTGAGTGTAAGCAGTCCGGCATTGGAAGCGCCGTGGGGCTGATAAAGGGGATAGAAAAGAAAGGCTGAATGATAGTTCACTGCAAAGGAAGAAGAGGTATTCTCAAATGCCGAACGTATCTGCGCCAATTCATCTACATGATAGCTTCTGGTGGAGTTGAAGTCCACCTCCTGCATCAGCACGAGATCCGCATTTTGTTCCTTCAGCAATTCAATATCCTTGTCTATGCAGTTGATAACACTTTCTCTGGAGTTTGCCCAGGACTGCGTGCCGCCATCCATAAAAAACGTGAAATCAGGTGTATAAGCGCCAAAGCCGATATTATAGGTGACAGCGGTATAGTCTGTTCCCAAGCGGAGCTTATCCCCTTTAGCAGTTCCTTCTATAGTGAGCTGCTGATCATCCTCGATACGCTGATAGCTCAGCACCACATAGGCAACATATATGAGTATGACAGCCAGAAGGGATGCCAGGATAATAAGCGGTATCTTAAGCCATAGTTTTCTTTTTTTTGTTTCCATAATAATGCTTCCTTTCCTGATGGGATCCTGCGACCGGAAATGAACTGATGGATTCAGGATATACTCAGCTCTTTCGGCTCATGAGTCATAGGTACAGTTCATTTCTGCTTTGCCCGGTAACAGAATACTTTACAGTTATTCTCCCTGCATTGCAGTATAGAGGATTATACCATATTGAGCAGGAATTGTCATTATTTTATTTATGAAACATTTAGAAATATAACCAATCACCGATGTCCCCCTCCTCTTAGGCGGCGGGTGCCATTCGGACTTTCAGTGGGGGTTATAATCCCCCACTGAAACCCCGAGGAGCTAAGGCAACACCGCATAATTGCGAAGTCATTGAAAATATGATATAATAAAAACATGAACAGACAGATGACACTGGCAGAAATGAATGATGAGTTTGGTGCAGCCAGAACCAACAAAAAAGAATTTCTGAATAAAATGGATAGCGTTATTCCGTGGGAAACATTCGTAAAAGAAATAGAGCCGTACTATTACAAAGGAGAGCGCGGCAATAAACCATACCCACT
>Ga0326512_10002765_pt1 | contig 12984 bp, 17 predicted proteins | sample 1_2617_0518_D_FD_203652 | JGI IMG/M metagenome (GOLD analysis project Ga0326512, IMG submission 203652) | Bovine rumen microbial communities from UC Davis, California, United States - 1_2617_0518 | ecosystem: Host-associated > Mammals > Digestive system > Stomach > Rumen | place: USA... | reverse complement strand
CCGCGTCGGTGGTCGCCTTGTCCTGCCAGCCCTTTATCGCGGGGTTCTTGCCGCGCGGCACGAGCGGGAACACGCGCCAGCCGAGCGAAGCGTAGAGCAGTGCGGCGTCCAGCAGTTCGTTACTCGGCATATGGATCGCCGTATTCATTCTCGTATGTTTTAATCTGGCCTTCGAGAATATCGGCGATAAACTTCAGCGCTTCGATGATTGTCACAAGCTCACAGTCCCCGCCAATCCTGACCTCGAAACCGTTTTTTGTGACGTTCGCTGTCATATCGGTGCATGAGAGGTCTTCGATACGAAAATACGTCCGTGAGCCGTGGCCAGTGTCGCCGCCTTTTATCCCGTTTGTACCGGCTTCGACTTCGAGGATATTCGCGCTCGTGATTTCTCGCGTCCACGTGATTATTCCGTCACGTTTATTGGTCTTGATGTGTTCGTACATCTTCTCTCCCATCTTCTTCATACTCAATCCCCAGCAGCTCGCATATCCTCCTCGCGCTCTCGGACGGCCTGCAGAACTCGAACCGCACGCCGTAGCGCTCCTGCATGGTGGACATGGCCTTGGCCAGCCTCGGCCCCTGGATGGGCTTGCGCGTACCGTGGCGCGGGCACTTGCCCCGCGGGTCGCGCGGCCTGCACGCGAAGTCGCGCAGCTCGCACTTGGCGCAGTGGTCGTTCGTCCATGCGTTGACGTGCGCCAGCTCGGTGTAGCCGTGCGTGTTCTCGACCAGCACGACGAGCCTGTAGCCCGCCTCCCGCGCGCGCACCAGCTCGCGCTTAAACCGCGCGTGGCTCCTGCCGCCGATGTTCTGCGCGACCTCCTGCACGTTGCGCTTGGTATCGACGCAGTAGTTGGACCCCTCGGCCCAGTAGTCGCCGAACGACGGCGCGGGCGGGTGCTTGCCGTCGAAGCGCACCCGCTCGATCTCTATGCCGTGCTCGGCCCACCAGCGGTGCTTCCGCGCGTGCTTGTCCACGCCGTGATGCTGCTGCTGCAGCGCGTCTTCGTATATCGTGGACATCTCCGCGCCGCCTTAGAACGGGATGGAGTCGTCGTCGGCGTAGGCGCTGGCGCTGCCGCCGCTTGTGGACGAATCGCCGCCGTAGCCCTTCACGTCGGCGTAGTCCGCCCAGTCGATCTTGCCGCCGCGCTCCAGCTCGACCTTCGGCCTCGGCGCGTCGTCGAGCGTAAGGAACCTGTCGGGCCTGACGTTCACGTTCGTGTAGCCGCGGTCGTTCGTGCGCTCCTGGCCGTTCCACAGCACGCGGCACTTCTTCCCGATGAACAGCGTCCACTTGTCGGCCTCGAACGCCGCGCGGCTGTCGAAGCCCGGATTGGCCTCGTCCAGCCCCTTCAGCGTGTGCTTCAGCATGCCGAGCGCGCGGTCGCTCCACGACATGAACAGCGAGCGCATCCACGGCTTGTCGGCGTAGAAGTCGCGGCTGAACTCGCCCGCGAACTCGCCCTCGGCCACGTCGAGCTGGACGCGGACGCACTGGCGGTCATCCGCCCTCTGCAGCCCCGCGCGCGTCGTCCACTCCGTGTCGATGCCCGTGATGATGCACTCGTAGACGCCCGGCTCCATGCGCTTGAAGCCGTCGCTGGCGGTGGACTCCTGCGCGCTGTCGAACAAATCGCTGTTAATCTTCGGCATTGGTGTACTCCTCTTCTTCCTTCTTGACCGCCTCGGCGGCTTTCATGTAGATCTCGTACGCGCACGACTTGACGAAATAGCACGCGTACTCCAGGTTCCCGATTTCCCGCTTCAGGTCGATGACCTCGTGGCGCAGCGCGCGGTTCTCGGCGCGCAGCTCGTCGGTAATCTGCCTGAACTCCTCGATGGTGTAGTGCTTCACTGCTTCACCTCCGTGACGCTCACGATGGACGAATACGGCACGCGCAGCCGCCACGCGACGTTCGCGCGAGCCTTGGCGGCTGACACCGCCACGGTGGTCTGCGGGGGCATGCCCCTGACCTCGACCGTCCACTTACGCATCGCCGCCCCCTTTCGCGCGGCGCTTGGCGGGCGCTTTGAGCGGGGCCATGCCCCAGTACTCGCGGATCGCGCTGTCCACCGCCTTCAGGTCGTTGTCTATCTCCGCGTCGTCGAACATGCCCATCGGGGCCTTGACCGTCGTCGTGCCGTCGTTCACGGTGGAGAACCAGTGGCGCTCCTTCGTGGCGTTCGCCATGAGCACGACGGGGAACAGCCCCTCCAGCGTGTAGTGGTTGTCGATGAGCTTGCCCAGCGTCTTGGCCTTCACGCGCCCGTCGTCTCCCACCTCGGAGTGCATGAGGAAGTAGACGATCGTGTCGTCGGGCAGGGTGGACACGTGGCGCACCAGCCCGATGAAGCCGTAGCCGATGGCGTTCCACTTGTCGTAGCCGCTGAGCTTCGTGTCCATCTCCTCGAACGACATGATGTACTGCGCGTCGTCCACCACGTAGGCGCGGCGCGTGCCGCCCGATATGGCCTTCTTCACGTCGTTCGCGTTGGACAGCGACGCGTACGGCAGCTGCCCCCTGAACGGCAGCGGCTTGCCAGACACGTTAATCAGCCCTATCTCGTCGGGCTCGAAGTTGCGCAGGCTCGTGGACTTGCCGGAGCCGCTCGGCCCGATGACCAGAACGCAGGTTCCCATCACAGCACCTCCCCGTTCTCGTCCACGACGGACGCTCCAGCGGGCAGCTCGGGCAGCTCCCACCCGAACAGCGCGTGCGCCGCCACGGCGGGCAGCGCGTCGCCGAGCGCGTCCGCGACCTTGCCCTCGTCCACCTTCAGCGTGGCCCCCGCCACCGTCTCGGGCGTGTCGGTCACCTCCAGCTCGCAGCCGTCGGGCAGCTCGCCCGTCTCGCGGAACCTGCGCTCGGCCTGCGCGTCGTCGGTGGTCATGCACGCGTTCTCGACGCACCAGGCGACGTACGCGTCCATGTCCACGACCTTCAGCTTCTCCACGCGCTTCGGCTTGTTGACGCGCACCGAATACGTGCCGACCTTCTCGCCGAGCAGGCGCACGTCGTACGATTTCGCGCCTGTGGACAAATAGTTCGCGATGGCGTCCTGGTCGCACATGCCGCGCAGGTTGTCGGGGTCCTTGGTGGACACCTGCGCCGCGATCGTCTTGTAGCACGCCTGCGCGATTGCCAGCTTCTCCACGGGTTTCAGCTCCGCCATCAGAACCGCCTCCAGACCCACTCGCACGCCGCCACCGCGGCGAGGCCCAGACCGAGCGTGATTACGAACGCCGCGAACCCGCGCGCGAACGGCGTGGCTGGGATGCCCGCGACGAGGTCGCCGAGCGCCGCCACCGCGATGAAGATGCCGACCGTCGCCAGCATCGCGCGACCGAGCCAGACCCGGCCCTTTTCCCTCTTCGTCTTTTCCATGTGATACAATCCCTTCGTGTCGATTCTCCGACGCCTTGGGCCGTGGCGGCTGTCTCCCGCCGCGGTCCTTCTTTTCTCCTCGTCCACCTTCCGCGTGGACATGCCGCGCCTCCTTCCTTCGTTCCAGCAGCCCCCTCGGCACCGTCACCGCCCTGCCGATGAGTGGAGAGAAAGGAAGGCCACCCTGATGCGTGATGCCCAGACACGTCGAAAGGAGCTACCCGATGAGGAGGTAGAGAGATGCGTGGGCGATGACGGCACCGGGGGAGCTGCTGCCGCACAGCCTGTCGGCTGTTAAGTCTTACTGACCTTTTCGCCGAAAAAAACGCTGTCGAAGTCGCAGCCGATGAAGTCGCAGACGGTCTTTGCCTGCTGGATGGTCATCTGCTGCGGCTCGGCTTCGTAGCGCGCGTACGTCTGACGCGTCACTCCGATGGCTTCTGCCACGGCTTTCTGCTTGATGCCGCGGGACTCGCGCGCTTCGGTCAATGTCTGCATGTCCACCTCCTTCCGTTACCTGTTCAGTTTAACTTACTGTGTCGCAATGTCAAGCTAAACTTACTAAAATGTTAGTGCGAGAAAACAGAGAAAGGGGGCGGCGATGACGAGGATGGGGGACAACCTGCGCAGTTTGCGCGAGGCCCGCGGGCTCTCGCAGGGGCAGGTCGCGAGGATGGTGGGAAAGACGCGCTCGGCGATATCGCAGTACGAATCTGGCGCGATCGTGCCGCGCATGGGGACGCTCGAAGCGCTCGCGCGGGTGTACGGCGTGAGGAAGTCGGAGATTGTGGACCCGCATTACACGTTCGCGGCTGTCGAACTCGACGGGCTGTCCACGCGCGAGGCGGAGCTGCTCGACGCTTTCAGGCGCATGGACGAACGCGACAGGCGAACGGTCGAGGCACTGGTCGCCTCTCTCTCGACCGAGGCTCCGCGTCGTGCCGCGGAGGGCGTAGCATGAAGCCCACGGGCGGCAGGCTCGTCCACCGCGGGGAGAACTCGTGGGAGCTGGTGGCGACGTTCGGCAAGGTGGACGGACGCTACCCGACGCGCACGCGCCGTTTCCGCGGCTCCAAGCGCGAGGCGAAGATGGCGCTCGCGTCGTGGCTCGCCGAGCTGGAGCTGTCGGCTGGCAACCCGCTGTTCGCCGACTACGCCGACGAATGGCACGAGAGGCGCGAGAGGTCCGGCGCGTACTCGCCGCGCACGATGGACCGCGAGGCGTGGCGGCTCGTCGGGCTGAAGATGCACCTCGGCGGCACGAGGGTCGCCGACATGACGGCGGGCGACGTGTCGGCGTGCTGGTCGCGGCTTATGTCGGGCGACTCGCCCAGCGGCAGGGAGCTGAAGCCGTGGACGATCGACAGCATGCACACGACGCTCGCCAAGCTGATGGCCGACGCGAGGGCCGACGGGATAGCGGCGGGCAGGCCCGAGGACGCGCCGAGGCCGCGCGTGACCGACCGCGACGGGAGGACGCCGACCACCGCCGAGGTGGACGCGATGCTCGGCGCGCTCGACGTGTCCGACCCGCGCCACCTCGCCGTCGCGCTGTGCGCGTGCCTCGGCCTGCGGCGCAGCGAGGCGGTCGCGGTGACGTGGGAGGACTTCGACGGCTCGCGCGTCAGGGTCGCGCGCTCGCTCGCCGACGACGGCTCGGCGCTGCCCACGAAAAACGGCAGGACGCGCGAGGTGCCCGTCCCGCGCTGGCTCGCCGACGAACTGGAGCCGATGCGCTCCGAGGGCGCGATGTGCGCCATGCGCCCGCCCGCGCTGTCGCGCTGGTGGCGGCGCAACCGCCACCGCTGGGGCATGGACGGCGTGAGGCTGCACGACCTGCGCCACGCCTACGCCACCAGGCTCGCGGAGGCGGGTGTCCACCCTCGCGCGATGATGGCGCTCGGCGGCTGGGAGACGGTGGACGTGTGCATGCGGATATACACGCACGTCTCGGACACCGCGCTCGACGTGGCGGTGGACGGTGCCTTCCGCCGCGAAAAACGCCGCGAAAAACGCCGCGAAAAACGCCGCGAAACGCCGCGAAACGACCGCGAAAACATGGCGGGCGGCGATGACGGTGCGAGCGTCTGACCTGCGCTTTTCCCGCGCCCACGCCCGCCCGCACCGCCTTCACACGGCGGGGGTCACTGGTTCGAACCCAGTATCGCCCACCACGGAAACACGAGGTCGGGGCGCATGTGCTCCGGCCTCTCGCTTTCCCCGCGGGGACGGCGCACCGCGAAAACGCCGCGAAAAACGGCACAAAAAAAACACCCCACCCGCGGGATGCAGGTGGGGTGTTTCGTCTGGTCGTCTGGTCACGCCGCTCGTACCTCGCGCCAAGCTCGCGAGTTGTAGAAGCGGCGCGCGTAGGGTTTGGACATTACGCGGGGATTGCCTGAATCTTGTCGGCGTAGGTGCTCCAATTGGTAGCCGCCTTGTAAGCGTCCACGCTGGCGGCGGGAACGTAGATATGTTCGACACTTGTAAACGGGTTGGCTGTAATCGTCGGTGGTGTGGCGGCTTTGCAGGTTACCGAAAAAAGCGCGTGCCCATTAAGTGCATTGTTCTCGATGCTCGTGATTGTATCGGGCAAGACAAATTCAGTGACGCAATTCCCCCCTAATGCACTTGCGCCAATTCGCGTTATGCCGCTGTCCAAAATGACTTTTGCAAGCGCATCGCTGGCTTTGCACATTTCCGCAGCTATCGAGCCTTCGCCGCTGAAACTCACCGCGCGCAAGCGGTAACAATATTCCAGCCCGCCCGATGTATCGGCAAAATCAAAGATGGATTTTACAAATTCCGCATCGATCAATCGCATCTTGTCTAATTCTGTTGTAGTGAAAATGTCACCTCCGCGAAACCTCGCAAGCTCGGCAGACGATTTCAGCGTCACGACAAAAATTCCGGGCTTGCCGTATGTGTGGGTAAACGTTTTGGGTGTAGTCGTTGACGTTGGGCGTGCTATTGTTCCATCGCCCCAGTCAATCGACAGATCATTGACGGTTGCGGGAGAATAAACTGTACACCCTAGTTTTATAGAAATAACGTCATCTGCCCCAAACGATTCAACCCAAAAATGCGTGTTGCCATCGCGCAGCGGTTCCCAATTGTCACCGCCGCCGCCGATGCTGATGGTGCCGTCCTCGATCATGTCCGCAAGCTGCGAGATACGCCCCGCGATGTCGCGAGCCGTGAACGTCACGCCATCGCCCGCGAGCGTGTCCGCGAGCGTGTCGAGCCGCCCCGCCACGGTTTGGCTAGTCATTGGGACATCTTCGCCCGCGATAGCGTCGATGAGCCTGTCAAGGGCTTTTGCCTTCGTCGTCATGTTCTTGCTCCGTTCTTCCGTCTTTCCTGCTGCCGTCTATACGTCCACGCGCCGAAGCGCGGAATCACTGCTCGTACGTTCCCCTCGCGGTCGGCGTCCCCGCCGCCTTGACGCCCATCCAGCCGACGGTCTTGCCGTAGCGCACCTTGCGCCAGTTGCCGGACTTCCCGCCGACGCGCTCGACCGTCGCGCCGCGCGGCACCTTGGCGAGCCGCTTCTTCGGCTGCTTCTTGGGCTCTGGGTAGAGGTAGCGCGTGACGAGCGTCTTGTAGCCGGTCAGCCGCTCGTAGCGCGGGCGACCGTAGCCCGCGATGCGCTTGAAGCCCTCGCCGTACACCTTGCGGCACACGCCGCCGCCGTTCGCCACCACGCCAGACGCCCCGCTCGTGTTGCCCTCGATGGTGTGGACGAAGCCGTCCGCGACGCTCTCCACGATGCCGGTGTGGCAGATGCCGCCGCCCGCGTCCTTGAAAAAGATTTGGTCACCCGTGTGCGCGGTGTGCGTCCACCTGCCCGCGTCCTTGTAGCGCTGGGCGCTGAACACCGTGTAATCGTCGAAGTCGCCGCACAGGGCGCGTTTCGCCTTGGCGGCGTCCTTGCCCGACGCTTTCCAGAAGCACCAGTCCACGAAGCAGTCGCACCACGCGGCGGGGTAGTCCATGTTGCGCGGCTGGACGCGGTGCATGTCGCGCCCGTACTTGGTGTAGTTGTTCGCGCCCGCGTTCGCGGTCTTGTCGTCCAGCTGCGCGGAGCTGCGCTTCTCCAGGTAGCCGACCTCCGCAGCCGCCACGTCGAGCAGGTGCCCGACCGTCAGGCGGCTCACTTGCCCTCACCCGCAAGCTGGACGAACTGCTTCACGAGCTCGTAGCAGCCCGTCGCCGCGAGACCGCTCACGAGGCCCTGCGCCACGATCTCGGGACTCACCGCGTGGTTCGCCCACGCGACGATTACCAGACCGAGCACCGCGCTGATGAGCGGGATGAAGCGGTCCAGCTTCTCGGACTGCGCCGCCTGCTTCACGATGAAGCACACCACCGCGCAGATGACCATCGCGACGGGCGCGATATATTGCAAGAACATGTCCATGATTTCACTCCTTGTCGATTGTCGGCAGCGCCATCACCTCGTCGTGCAATGACACCGCCACGCCGTTGCCGCCCAAGCCCCTGTAGGCCTCGTAGTCGCGCTCGATGACCTCCTTGTCCACCGTGGACGCGCTGCCGCGCGCGACGCACACGTGGTGCGTGCGCATGATGGACGAGCGCAAAAGCGAGCGCACGCCGTTCTCGACCGCGCCCCACTCCTGCCGCCGCTCGTCCTCTTTCAGCCGCTGCTGCTCGCGCCACGCCTCCGCGTCCTTGCGGTCGCTCCTGCGCCAGTTCGCCTGGACAGCGCCGATGACCGCCACGCATATCGGCGAGAGGAACGCGAGCAGGATCTGCACGATTTCCATCACGCGATCACCCACGAAGCGCAGCCCCATATGTTCGTATTCGCGCTCATAGCGCCGTTCGGCTGGAACGTGACTATGCCGGCGTTCGAAGCGTTCACGATGAAGGTCGAGCCGATGTTTCCATATCTGCCGTATACCTGCGCCGCGCCAGCTGGCCTGTACCCCGCTGGTATCGTGAACTCGGTTTTCGTGGCAGGGCTATATTCGTTACTAGTGTAAGAATAGCGTGTCTTATACCCGCTCAGCACGAGCATCGCGGACTTACCCCATGTATAAAGGACGGCTCCTGTCGCGAGCGTTTGAGTTGTCGGCGCGCCGATGTCCGCCCCGTTGACCGTGCCGCACTCGACGTTGCCGTCCCAATCGACGGTCAGCGCGTTGCCGCGCGTGGTGGACGTGCCGTTGCCGATTACGAGCGCGTAATCGCCCGACGCGTCCTCGACGTTCCAGCGCCCGAGCGCGGTCTGGTTGGAAGATGCCGCGACGGTGCCGAGCCCGAAGGAGAGTTCGGGGCCGTGCGTCGTGGTGGTCCACGAGGCGATAGAAGCGCCGCCGATGTCGTAGCCGTAGAGATACGCGCTGCTGATGCCCGACGAGCTGACGAGCATCAGCGACATGGTGCCGTTTGCCTGCAATCGGGCGCGCAGCGTGAACGTCGCGCTGACTGCCGTGCTCTCCACCGTTCTCGTGACCGTGACCGCCGAGGTCGAGCTGTACGTCCACTCGAAGGTGACGGTCTGGTAGTAGTAGGTGGACGAGCCGCTGGGCACGTAGTACACGGGCGTGCGCAGCGTCACCGTGCCGCCGTTCACGAGCGTATCCGTGATTTGGTACACGGTCTTGTACGATGACGTGATTGTCGTCTTTCTCGGAGCGAACGTGCGCGATGTGGTGGCGGTCTCCGCGCTCGCGTTGGCCTCCACCCCGAAAACGGTCACGTCATCGGCGTTGGACATGCGCATGGAATCGCCGTCGGTCTCCAGCCTGAACGCGCCATCGGCTCCGACCCTCGTGCCGCTCACGCCAAAGAAGGCCGCGTCGCTCTCGGTGCTCACGTCCACGATGTGCATGCCGCTGCTGTCGATGTCGTTTCTGTAGCCGCTCGTCTCGCCGAGCACGTGCGCGCCGTCCGCGTCGTGCCAGAACCACTCGGTGGTCGTGTCCGTCTGCGGGTCGTAGTCCACCACGGCCTCCAGCGCGGTCTGCATGACGCTCACGGCCTTCTCGACGGTCTGCGCGCCGCTCACGACGCTCTTCAGGTTCGCGTTCGCGCTGTCCGCCGCGGCCTTCGCCACCGCCGCGCTCTCGGTCGCCTCGGTCGCCGCGGTCGCCGCGGTAGCCGCGTCGGTCACCGCCTGCGCCGCGATTTCCGCGACGGGGTTGACGATGGTGGTCACCTGCGCCGCCCCCACGGCGGGAGTGGACGCGTTGCCCACCAGCCGCGATGAGCCGCGCCCGATTTCCACCGTCACGCTGTCGCCAGCCGCGACCTCTGCGGTGGTCGGCTTGGTTATCGGCGTCTCGCCGTCGCTCCCCGCCAGCCGCACCCACACGGTGCCGTCAGGCTCGACGCGCGACACGGTGGCCGCCGCCTTGCTGGTGGACGGTCGCGCCGCCTTGGCCTTCAGCGAATCGCGCAGCTGCCAGATGGCCTCGGTTATCCCTGCCACGTGACCACCTCCCGTGCTGCTTTTTCAGTTACAACGATGCCGCGACCGCACGCAAGCGACTGGCTGCGCACGGTCATGTCGCCGTCGAGCCGCACGCTCGGCATCGAGCCGCGCACGATGTCATACGGTAATACGCCGGGGACGAACTCGCGCGTGTAGGTCCTCTCGTCAACCAGCGTCGATTCCTCGCGCAGCCTGCGCGCCGCGTACGCCGCCAAGGTCTCGCCGTTCACGCGGTCGGGCGAATCGTCCACCACGTCGATGACGTACCCGCGACGCGGTATGCCCGTCTCGCTCGTCGGGTCGTCGTTCACCGCCTGCGCCACCTGCGCCTCGTCCACCGCCGTGTAGCGGTTCGGGACTTCCGACAGGTCGAGCGAGTGCCCGATTCCCGGCTGCAGCAGCGCGGCGTTGACCGTGGACAGCTCCAGCCGCGGCTCGGTCGGCCTCGGCTGCACGGACACCTCGCCGCGCCCGTCGATTCTCATGCACCAGCCGCCCGCGTCGAGCACCGCCCACGCGGCCTCCAGATAGCTCGCGCCGAGGTCGAACACGACGTGCTGCGCCAGCTCGAAGCCGCCGACCGCCGTCACGGGGCAGTGGACGCACTCGCGCAGCAAATCCGCCGCGAAGTCCGCGCCGTCCACGCCCGCTGGCGCGTAAGCGCCGTGCGTGAGCAGCCGCGTGGACGCGGGCCACAGCACGCTGCGCCCGACCACGTCCACGCCGTCCGCCCCCTTGTCGGCGGTGCCGCTCGAAGCGCAGCAGAGCAGGGTGGACACGTCCACGCGCTCGCTCTGCCCGTCCTGCTCCGCGACCATGGCGAGGCGGTAGTAGCCGTCGGCGAGGTCGCCGTCCAGGCTGAAACCGCCCGATTCCAGCAGCGGCGCGTCGTCGGTCATGGAGCGCTCGATTTTCGCGTCGCGGAAGCCGTCCACCTGCCCAGCGTCGGCCCACGTGTCGCGGTTCACCGCGAAGAGCCGCCAGCGGGCGGTGTAGCCGCGCGTCCAGTCGATCACGGCTCCACCTCCTCGCTCTCGTCCTCGGTGTCAGCCGCCGGAAGCGGCATGTCGAACGCGCCCGTCGGGCTGATTTCCTCCGCGTCGATGCTGACGGCGGTCAAGCCGCCCGAATAGCTCGCGTCCATGCCGCTCACGTCCACGTTGGCCTCGTACGCGCCGCCGTTGGGCGTGCGGACGAAAACCGAGCCCACGTGGCGCGCCAGCTCGCGCACCGCCGCGTGCTCCTCCGGGTTGTCCAGCCTGATGATGTCGGTGGACAGGCCCGCCTTGCGGCTCACGCCGTCGGCCCAGTAGCCGCCGACGCTGCCGTCCATGTGCTTGCGGCTCTCGAAGTCCTTGCTGTACTGGTCTTGCACGCCCACGTTCCACGGCAGCTCGACGTAGCCGCCGCCGAAGTCGAAGCGCAGCGAGTCGCACGCCAGCTCGTACGGGAACTCGAACCAGCTGGTGTCGCCGTCCACCGTGCGCAATGCCACGATGTACGAATGCTCGCCGTCGCCGAACGGCGCGTATCTGTCGTCCACCAGCTCGTCCAGCGCGTAACCGCTCCCCACGAGGTGCGAGCCGTCGCCCGTGACGCGGTAGATGTCGTAAACGTCCGTCTGCGCCGCGTCCTGCGGTGCCGCGAGCTGGATGCTCACGCCCAGCGTGCGGATGCCGTCCGAATCGGTCACGTCATACGGTATTACGGACAGGTCGTCGGGCACGTCGGGTGCCTGATGCGCCCACGCGACGGTGAAGCCCGCCGTGACGGTCTCGGACTGCAGCCCCGTGTCGCGGTCGGTCGCCTTGACCGATACCGTGTAGCTGCCGCCGTCGTGGAACGCCAAGCCGCTCGGCAGTCCGAACGTCGCCGACTTTCCAGTCGTCCATTCGCTCGCGGCGTATTCGGGCGACACGACGCCCGACCACACCACGTCGCCCGCCATCTGGTCGAGCGTGCCGAACGGGGCCTGACCGCCGATGCCGTCTGCTGTCACGATGACCGCGAGGTCGCACTCGCTCGTGACCGTGATGCCGACGTGCTGCGGCTGCACCGTGAGCGGGCTGGTCGTGCTGACCGTCAGAACTGGCGCGTCCACGATGCGCACCGTGCGCGTCGCCGACGAGACCAGCGCGCCGCCCGTGGACACCTCGACGTGCATCTGCAGCGCCTCGGAGCCGACCAGCGCCGCGATGCCGTCCAGCCGCTCGGCGCTGATGACGGTCCTGCCGTACGGGTCGGTGCCCTCGGCTATCACCGTGCCGTCCAAATCGTCGCTGACGAGCTGCCAGCGCTTCTGCTCGGCGGTGCTGTCGTAGCTCCACGCCACGTCCAGCCCCTGGCCGCGCGCCACGTAGCCGTCGCACATCAGCACGACGCTGCTCGGCGAGGTCACTGGCATGACGGTGAGCGTGTCGCTGTAGTGCGAGTACGTGATGTCGCCGTCTCGGTCGAGGTAGCGGCGGGCGCGGACGTAGTACGTCGAGCCCTCGTCCAGCTTCTTCATCACGATCGTCGCGCTGTGCTGGTAGCCGCTCACCGCGGGGGTCGTGTCCTCCCACGTGAACTGATGCGTCTCCGGCTCGTCGGTCGATTCCCACGTGTCGGGCTCTTCCGACCACGACAGCTCCGTGCCCGTGTTCTGGTCCGTCCACCCGACGACCGCGACTGCCGACCTGCCGTCGGCTCCTGGCGTGACGCTCGCCAGCTTGAACGTCGTGGTGGACGCGCTCGGCGCGATCGTCTCGACCCCGGGCAGCATCACGGGCTCGCTGTAGACGTAAAGCGCGTCCTCCAGGTCGTGCCACGACTTGACGCGTATCCACGTGTGCTTGCCCGCCGACGGGATGACCGCCGAGATGTCGCACTGCAATGCGCTGCAGTTCCCGTTGTCCACCGCGGCGTTGTCCCAGTCGCTCTCGGGGACGAGCGCCGCGGCCGCCGCCGTCGCTATCGACGTGTCGGCGAGCACCTGCAGCCGCATCCTGTCCACGGGGTGCTGGTACGTGCCGTTCGGGCTGACGTAGGCTATCAGCTTGCCGCCGCTGCCCATGCCCGTGACGGTGGCCCCCTTGATGGTCGCCCTCGCGGGGTACGCCACGACGTGCGCCGCCGTGACGTGCCCGGAAT
>Ga0326512_10002764_pt1 | contig 12985 bp, 27 predicted proteins | sample 1_2617_0518_D_FD_203652 | JGI IMG/M metagenome (GOLD analysis project Ga0326512, IMG submission 203652) | Bovine rumen microbial communities from UC Davis, California, United States - 1_2617_0518 | ecosystem: Host-associated > Mammals > Digestive system > Stomach > Rumen | place: USA... | reverse complement strand
CCTCGTCAGGCCGGAGCCATTTTTAGCTACCCACTCCCAGGGCCGCGTGTTCACCATACCGCAGGGATAGTTAGACTCTTAAGGCGGCACTAACAACAACCTCCCGTCCTAATTTTACAACCAGTGGGTTGGCGGAGTTCTTTCTCAAGCATCACTTTTTAATAAAAAGTAAGAAAACTTCCTGGTATGTCCCAGCCAGTTAGGGACTAGGTACTTTCGTGCCTAGTTACCGGAGTTTCTTTTGAATAATATTTTAATTACTTAGATAATTACCTGTACCTCATTATCTTTTCATATAAAATACATTACGGGCTAACTCAACTTTATCCTTAAAGCCCCATGTGGGAATCGAACCCACCTCCTTAGCTTGGAAGGCTAATATATTAAACCGATATACGAATGGGACAGATACGAAATGCCTTGGCCTTCGGCATTTCTATACTTTTTTCTTGTCCTGTAAAAACTTTTAACAACAGGGAATACATTGTTTTAAGAAATGGTATTCATCACTCTTTATATATATTATATCAAAAATTTTTATAAACGTCAAAATATTTCTGTCCAACCATAATGCTTCAAAAGTTGACGAATATTATTTGCTCCAACAGGATTCATTGAATGAATACGAAATTTACCAATATAATTATTTTCAACTAACCATTTAGCAATATCATAACCTGTTTTACCTTCACCTAAATCATGGTCAAAATCAACAACAAGAGAGAAAGGTATAGAGGTTGTTTCTGATGCTTTTTGTATTGCTTTTACTGCGGCAATCGCTTGATTGTATGATTTAACCCAGAAATCTCCTCGGATAAGCGGCTGCCGCATATCATCAATATAAATATAAATTTCTTTTTCTTTTTTCATGGTATTATTATATCAAAAATTTTATAAAAAAACAAATAAAAATTGTTCTCACTTCATTATTGTTGAAGTTTTCCAATGTCTATAAAAAGATTTTAAAGTGGGATAACGACGAAGCCAATAAACATCATCTTTATTTGCTTCATACCATTCCTTTGCTTCATGCCAAGGCCAATAACTTATATAATCATGTATATCCCAAGGTTCAAAAACCCGTCTATAAGATTTTCCATTGGAAACATCATTTGTTCTACGAACCTTTTTATTAGCTTCTCGTTTTGCAAATTTAACTCTAGTAGGCCCACCATCTTTAGTATAAGGATGTTTCTTATAAGAACGTGACATAATATTATTCTCCTTTAGTTAAAAGATAAATACACCCCCGAGGAGTCGAACCCCGTGTAACTGTGTATAAGACAGGCCCTCAAGACCGTCGAGGACGAGGTGCTTATAAACTCCTAAAAATTAGGAGTTTTTTATTATTTTTTATCCTAAAAATTAGGGTTTATATAATAATTATTTAAATATCCACTATAAAGAATTTTTCCACAATATTTACATTTCCAAACACTTCTAGCATTTGCATAATTAATTTCATCTCCATAAATATTGCGAACAAATTCTATGTTATTATGTTTACAAAAAAATTGTTTAATAATTTTCATTGTTACATTAAAAGTTTCTTTCACTATTTATTTTATTGACGTTCCACGAAACATGGATAAACTGCCCTGCTATCTACCTTACATTGCCATTTTGCACACCAATCGTAGTACCAATTATAGAATTTACATTTATCGCAGTTCATTCTGTCACCTTTATTATCTATGGTCACCAAAATCATTGATGATACATCCGATTATGGGTAATGCTAATAATGATTCAAAATACCAAATCCATAAAATTATTTTAAGCATCTTACCATCTCTGCTCTAACTTAATAATAACGGCACTCGTATTATCGCCCCAAACATTAAGTCTCACCCCATGGCTTGGTCGACGCCGTTTATAAAATAAATTCGGGCAAGGATTTGCACCTTGCATGATACTCCCGACACCTGTTTCACTTGCCATATTTATGGGAGACGAGCATCTACCCTCTATGTCTACCTATTCCATCACCGAATCTATATTTATTCAATCAATTCTCTAAGTTCCTCTACCCATTCAATAGGAGCAGGGAATCTGGCATATGAATATCGTTCCATTGCATCTAATATCTCTAAAACACGTTTCTTATTATGAATAAGTTTAGGTGTTAAACCAAGAGGAGGCAATGGAATTGTTTCTATATCTTTTATTTCATCCATTTATCCTATTCCTCCTTTAATCCTTTCATTAAACAAATACAAGAAATATGGTCTTTTTTATCGCATCTATCAGGACATTTTTCATCATCACAATAGTGACAACATTTTGAATATCCTTTATTTATATTACAATCATTCAGCGCACAATAAATATATTCGTCCTTCATATCATAAACTTTCGCTTTACTGCTTCTTGATTTATAAATCTAGTAAACTTTGCACAATTAGAATATTCCTTCCAATGAAAGATTAATAGATTTTTTTCTGGAAAGTAACGAATTTTATCAGCATGAAATATATCTTTCAATAGAAGAACATAATCTGCGGGCGGTATACCTAACATCCTGGCTGGATACCACCAGGTATTTGACCCATGCGCCAAATCTGAGGTATCGCCAGTTTCCCACCCATATGGAGTTTGCCATTCTTTATATTTTAATAAATGACTCATAGATTCAATGAAGCTAGCAGAGTAGCGACATTCTCCTTCTCTTCTTCTGTCATTTCGACAGGTGACTCAACAACAGGTTCTGATGTAGCAGGAAATGCGCTTTCAATCGCTCCACTTCCTAGAATATTCTTTGCTGCGGTTAGGGTTACCTTAATTTCAATCGGGGTCCCGCCTTCATTCATCGGAATCCGCAGGATTTTACCCTCATCTTCCCAAAAAGAATTTGGATAAATTTCCTTTAGCTTGCCAAAGATTATGCCCTTTGATTCAGTTCCACGTATCATTTATTTTTCTCCTTTATAGTTATAATATATACTACCACTATAATTTTTCATTAGTTTCCGGATGTCTTCCTGCTGTTTTACGTAACCCTTTACAACACCTACTAATATTAGCAGTATCTTTTAAATTACACCAATTTGCTGCCTATCGTATAGTATTAAAAGTTTGACTCGTATTTTTACAAATTACTTTCTTTGGAGAACCTCCTGAATTTTTTGTGAAAGGAGATTCTATTTTTTCGTGGCATATAATTGTAACTTTTTCATCATTTAAAGCAAACTACCAAGTTAAAGGTATACCAGTCTATGGATGTTTTCCTGCTTTTTTCCGTTCTCCTCGGCAACACTCTCCCACTTTTACAGAATTACACCATCTTTCTGCCTACGCTATAGATCCAAAAACATCTCCTGTTTCGATGCACCTAACTTTTTTAGCATTATATCTATCTTCTCCAAATATTTTATGTGTACGAGACCATTCTATCATTTTTGAAAAATCTTGAGGCCCTGTCGCCCCTCCACTTTGTATATTATAACCTTTAGTTGGATTTGTAGCCTAATATTCTTTTATCAATTCTTTTTCTTTAAGCTCTGCCTATTCTTTTGTTAAATGCTAAAATAATATTTTATGCTAAAAATTTTTCCATCCATATTTTTCAATAGCTCTATTAAAATAGGTACATTTTTTATAACCTTGTCCATTAGACCAACGATTCTATACTTTTTGTTTTGTTAAACCAATATAAACTTTATTATTATCTAATGGATTAATATGAATATAAACACTATACTATCTTTGCTAATCCTCTATTTCTTTTGCTGTCATTATGCTTCCACCTCTTGCGGCCATGTTACAATGTCCCTCCAATTTTCTGCAAAATAACTTGGGTTATAAACAGTATATGTTTTTTTAGTTCCTGGTACTGAATAAGTTGAGTAAGAATGACGATTAATGTTTTTCTTACCGTTCTATCTCATTCTGCGTTTTGCAATATACCGTGCCTGTCTACGAGTTACAATATATTCTGTTGGTACTCTTACGTCTTTCATTTTTCATCCTCTTTATTATACTAAAAATTTTTATTTTTGTAAAATATACCGATTTGATTTTGTTTTAATGTCTATGCTAATGAAGAAAGTTGCACACAAAAGGAACAAGAAGAAACATTACATCTTTTTTCACAATTTAATCGTTTCTCTCCAAAATAAGGAATTATGTAATAAGAATCTGTATCTCCTTTAAATCCTTTTATAATTTCTTTAAGGGGTCCCGCCCAGCGTCTACCGGTGTTATATAAATCATATAAAGCATTTAAAGAATTTTTATTATTTTCAGCATTGAAAAATTCTACCACATCTATATATTTATTATACAAAAATAAATCTTCTGGTCTAATGAAAAATGTCCTCAAAGATTCTTCTTCAGGCCAAGAAGTTTGACAGATGTCGCAAAATGTTCTTATTCTTTTATTTTTATCTTTTACCTTTTGTTGAACTATGTCCATACAAAAACATAAATCTTCTGTAATATAAATATCTGTTACTGAAGTATTTAATAAACCATTAAATACTCCCCATCGATTAGCAAAAATATAATAATAATGCGGTACTCCCTTCTATGTAAGAAGAGCCTAGATTTGCGCAGAATATTCCGGCAGCCGCATTACTAGATCACATGTAGGATATTTCTACCTAAATGCTAGGATTAAATCAGGGTCCCGCTCCTAATCAAAATCTCCCCAGCTATCAAAAATCAAATTGATACGTTTCTATTTATATTTTATAATAAAATCTTCTAACTCTTTTACTTTTGGTTTGTAGTGAATATCAATTTCCACATTTGGCTAACCAAAATAATTAAACTTCCTCGTGTAAGGAATTGAAAAATTCATATTCTAACTCCTCCCTGGCGACAAAATCTTCGGGCGGATTCATCATGTACTCATCTCTTAAATCAGATTCTAATTCAGCCATAAAAATAAAATCGTCCATATTTATCACCTCGTTTTTATTATAATAATTATAACAAAAATTTTTTAAGATTACAAGTCCAAATCCTAAAAATCAATACACTATTCCATATAAGAACTATAATCGATTAAAACAGGTTTTCCTTCTATTGTATAACCAATATTTCTTGAACCCAAATCATCATCCCACTCTTCATTTAAAAGAAAAGTAAGAAATTGTTTTAATTTATATGCTCCATAACAATCTATAAAAGTGTTTAACCACTGTACATCTTCAATAGGAAGATTATCATTAAACCATCTACTAAATACTTTTCTATTCCTTTTTGAAGTTGTTTTATGCTTGCTATGTACAGAACATTTAGGTTGAATATAAATACGGATTCCATTCTTAGTGCTATAAACTATATTAGTTTTAGCTAAATATTTAGAGAATCCATATTCTTCTGCAAAATCATACCTTTCTTCTTCTGCTTCACAATAGTCCCAAGTAGAAGTTGCGGGCGCACCATAGAAAAAGGCATAATCTCCTTTCCAGCTATCCCACTCACTATTAAAAGGAATCTTAAAAACAAAATCTTCCTTCTCCATTATAATAACGAGTTTAGTAGCTCCATAAGCGCATCTCCACTCCCCCATCTGATATTCTTCTGAATTTTCATAGAGATAATCTATAAAATCATCTACCGTACTACTATTAAAAAATTCATCAAAAGAATAACCTTCAATGTATTTTACTAATTTAGCAAAAGATAAACAGTTCCGCATCCTTTTTCTCCTTTTTTATCGTATACATATATTATACAATAAATTTTTTAAGAAATCAAAAAAGAGAGGTTATCCCTCTCTTTTTACGATACAACGGTTGACAATGGTTTGCTTAACTCCGTTGTACTCCTTATGGTCTTTAACAGTTCCAGTAAGGAGGATGGTCTCTCCGACTTCAATTTCGGGGTCAATACCTTTACCGGAGCAGAACCAAGTAAGAACATTATCACCTACTTTGAAGGTATAACAAATGGAAACGCCATAGAAACCTTCGACTGTGCGGGAGCTGGTATATACAGCCTTGATGTCGCGAAGTCTCTGCTTCAATTCTCCAATATATTCGGAGTTGGACTTAGGCATAGCAGCCTTTTTAGCGGCGTCCGTAACTTCCTTTGCATTTTCCTTTACAGAGATTCTTCTTGTAACCGGATTCCAGTCACAAACCTCATCAAAAGGAACAGCAGTCATGCCATAATTAGCAGGAACATCAACTGCATGTGTGCAATACCAACCAAACTCAGGCTTATATCTGCAACCGAGTTCCTTCAGCTCGTCCTTGATAGCATAGGTATTTTCACCAATTACCAGCCAAATCTGCGGATTCTCGACCTCATAACCAGCTTCTTTAAGAGCAACACGAAGATTAGCTTCAGACTCTTCCTGGAGTTTAGCGACTTCCGCAGCCCTCTGTTCGGCTTTTCTCTCTTTTGCTCTTGCCTGGCTCGCAAGATACTTCTCATATTCATCGGGGGTGTATGCTCTTACTCTCTTACGGATGGTGCCTGCGCCACCACAACTGAAGCATGTTCCCTGGAAGACTCTAGGGATGATATACATGCCAGAGCCGCCGCATCTATCACACTGGCACTCAACGATAGCCTTTTTTGTGTTCTCATCAACAGAAACAATAGTGTAGTTTGTATATGAAGGAGCTACTTTCCATTCCATTTATATCACCTCTTTCGTTGCTTTGTTTTCCTTACAATTATATTATATAAAAAATTTTTAAAATTTACAATAGGACATTAAAGCTGATTCATAACTGCTCTTGCAATTTCATGCTTTTCCGCGGCGGTCAGGTCTTCCAGGTCATACTTCTGGGCCAAATAATTCTGAACCTCAGGGTCATTAATGTTGATACCCTGATTTGCAAGTGCGATATAGTCTCGGATAATTGCGTTCAACCGCGCCTGCCGCGTATTAACAACTTCAGTTACGCCTTCTGCTTCTGCCATATAAAGAAAATAAGGTAAATTCATAAATAACACTTCCTTTCTATTAATTATTCATTTCTTATATTATTATTATATAAAAAATTTTAAAAAAAATAAAGAGGAAGATTACTCTCCCTCTTTTCTATTAATTACATTAAAATGACAATGTTCTAATATATCTAGCGCTTTCTCATGCCATTCTGGAGTGGACCCGGCACAACAAGATGCATCAATAGTGATAGGAACATTTGGAAATGCTGCTTTTATTCCTAAAGCGTTGGCTAATACGCAAAAATCAGTATCAAGTCCTACGATTTCTATTTCTGTAATATAATCTAAATATTGTTTAGATTCCCATGGATAGCCAAAAGAAGATTTATATTGTTTTATAGCGCCCTTTTGTTCTAATTCTTTTTCGACATTCTTATTCAATTTCCAGCCTTCGGTTTGATATAAACAATGGGGAATAGGGAGATGTTTTCCTTCTTCTGTTTTTAAATAAGTAGTCCAATGAGTATCAAAAGTAGCTGTTATAAAAGTCCACTTATCTGCTTGTTTAATTTTTTCAATTACTTTAGGCACAATAGCCTGAGCTTCTGGAGAGCCAAGTACTCCATCAATAAAATCATTCTGCATATCAATAATAAATAGAAGTTTCATTCATATCTCCTTAATTAATAATGACCCATCCAACCTGAAGCTTCTAGGTATATTTTTTTACCACAAATTGGACATTTATTAGTTTCAATATATTCATTTGTTTCTTTACTTACTCCTAAATAAGTATTAGGGGTAGTAGCACAAGGAATAATCATACCGTATTCATTAGACTTTAATTCAAATGTTGAATGAATAATTTTAACTTTCATAATAATTTTTCTTTTTAATAACATTCAGCTTCTTGCTCTTTTACAATAGGACCAAGAAGCTGACCCTTTAGTATCTGTGCGGTGGTGGTGCTATCATCAGTGAGACCAATCTCATAGTCTATTTTAACCCAGTGCCGCATTATTTCGTCATATTTATAAAAAGTTGGGCTGCCCCTTCTTTTAAACTTTATTATAATATAAAAATATCATTACTCCATAAATAAGTGCCATTATTCCAGCTCCAATATAAATGGGAACGTGAAAGATGTGTTGAAAGACCACACTTCCGCCTATAAACGCGAATATCTGGTCTGTAAACGCCATCAGAATGGCTGCTCCTGTTTTTATTTCTTTAGGTATTTTTATTTTCTTTTCTGCTTTATAATCAATCATTTTAATAAAATTTCTCCTCATATAAAAAATTTGATGATTTCTTATCTTTTGTTTTTAAATGCGTGTTCTCAAAGCGTCTTTGCGCTTTTTATTAATTTTTATTCAAAAATTTTATTCCATGCAGAAACTGCTTCATCTACTGTTTCATACATATCATTCAATTGTGAATTAAAAAAGATACAATCTTTACTATGGTTTCCGCGAATACCCCATCTAATAAAAGTACTTGTTCTAGTATTTAAATTAACATAAGGTCCCATCCCATGTGAATAGATATACATTTTACATCCACAAGAGCAATCATGTAATGTTTGTTCGTTCATATTTTCTTACCATCCTTTTTTATTTTATATTATTATAATAAAAATTTTCAAAGAAATCAAATTGACAATTATAAAGATTTTTGTTATAATTATCATATAAAAATAATGAAAGGAGAGCGGTTTAAAGTGGTAGTTGTATGCAAAGGAGTTAACTGTCCTTATATAAGTCCTAGTGGTTTTTGTAGAAGAAGAGTTGTTTCTATTTTAAATGGGAGTTGTGAGTATTTACAAAAGGGAATGAGAAAAGAAGAGCCTTTATATTTAAATGGTTATGTGAAAAGTTATATGGAACAAGAGAGAGAAGAAGCAATGGAAAGATTGACAGGTGTTTTTTCTTTAATTGCAAAACAAAAGGAAGGAAAGTAAAAGATGGCGGCAGTTGCTTTAATGATGATTATAATCTAGATTCTATGTGCATATATACCGGCGACCGCATTAATTATGATTAGTGCAGATTTTGATGAAGGTAAGATTAGTTTAGCAGGTTCTATGGATGAAGTTGGAACAGAGTGTGCTTATATATTAAGATAGATTTTGGAACAAAATCAAAATAATTGGGGGGCACTTGGAGCGCAAGGGGTATTAGTTAACATTTTTATGATAGCTTTGACTATGGACTCAGAAAAAAGGAAGCAAGTTAATATATAGTGGAAGAGTAAAGATGATATGTTCAAGCAAGATGAGAAGAGTTAGTTGGGAGATGTTGATTTAGCTCTTGTTTCTCAGTTGCATGATAAGGCTATAGAAGAAGGTTTTTTGAAAGAAAGTGAGTCTTGAACTATGGGACGGGGGATGATCCCCCGTACCCCTCAAAATGGTCTGGATTCGCTTCGCTCACCAGACCATTTTCGTGAACTCCTCTTAAAGAAGAAAGAAGGTTGATAAAGAAATGGTAAAGATAGGAGTAACTGGTCATAGACCAGAGAGATTAGAAAAATTAACAGAAGTTGGAAGATTAACAGATTGGTTTGACCTTCAATTTTATGAACATGCTGGAGAAGATTTTATATTGATAAGTGGAATGGCTCAAGGTGTTGATCAGATTGCCGCTCATGAAGCTCTTTTATATGGGGGGAGGATTTGGTTGTATTATCCATATAGGCGGAAGTTGCATGAATATCAAGATTATCTCAACTCAAAAGCAGATAAGATTAGGTATGAATATGAGAAGTATGTACCTCAATGTTACATAGAACGCGACCGCCGCATTGTTGACGATTGTGATATTTTGTTTGCGGTTTGGGATGGAAAGAAAAATGGGGGTACTTGGCAAACTATTAAGTATGCTAGAGAAAAAGGTAAGCAGATTGTATATTTTGGTGGGAATCCTGAGGAAAAGGTATGAAATTTGTATTTACAATTAATATTTGGGATATATTAGCTTTAATTTATATTATTTTTATGGCTGTAATACTTTATATTGCAAATAAAAAATAAATTGGGGGTAGTATGAAAGTTACTAACATTAAATTTATTAATGAATTAATTAGGGAAATAATTTTAGTGATAAAAGAAGCTGAAGTTGAAGACTGGTCTCCTCCTTATGATGTTGATAGGGGGATATGGTCAATTTTTTCCTACTCTTGTGAAGAAATAGGTGATAATTTAAATGGGGGTGGGGATTAATGTGCTGTTGGACCGGACTCCCGCATAGGAGAACCTTTTTGCATTTTTGGTTGGAAATTTTAGAAAAGCAAATTTTATTAAAAGCAATTTTCATCACCTGAAAAATGGGGTATAATATATATAAGACCCCATTTTTGGGATGATGTTTTATTTGATTTTCAGTAATTTGAAGGGCAAAAGTGAAGAAATTTATTTTTGGTTTATTTAAGAATATATGTAAATATTATATTTTTTATGGAGGTAATTTTATATGATTGAATTAAATAAACCTTATTCTAATAAGTAGATAGCTTAGGAACTATTCCATATAAAGCCTACGAGTTTTAGTAATAAGAAAAAAATGTATTTAGAACATCTTGCTTTATATTATGATTATGAGATAGATGGAAGAAAAATTATATTAAGAAGAGAAATAAAACCTTTTTAGACTAAAATGTAGCAAAGAAATAAAGTAAAAGAATAGAATACTGCTATTTATAGAGTTTGGACTCATAATATTATTGCACAAAAACCTTTAAATAGTGGTTCAAATATAGCAAGGGAGATAGATCAGAGTCCTATGAAACCTATAAAAAGTCATAAAGAGAGTACTATTGTAAATTATATTAGACCTATATTAAGAATGGATTTTTAGACAGTTAGTAAAAAATGGTGTCGAGTTTGTTATGATGATAATACTTATGAGCCTTTAAATAAAGAAGAAGTTGAGTATTTAATTGAGCTGTTTAGAGATAAAGACATGAGTGAAACTATTTTAGATGTGACAGCTAGTTATAAAAATGGGGATATTAGTAAAGAAGAATTTAAAAAGAAAGTTGGAGATGTAGCAGAGAAGACTTATGATAAGGTGATGAATTTATTTAAGAAGAAATATGGATTTAAACCTTATAAAGTACCAAAGTGGAAGGAAAAGGATGTTAATTTTGGATGAGTTTGAATTATATCAAAATTGGGTAGAGAATGAACTAGAATATGAAGTTCAACAAGTTAGTTTAGATGAATATAAACTTTATATAGAAGGTTTTCTCTATGCTAAATATATAAATTGTAGTAAAGTAAGTGAAGAGTTTTTAAAAGAGTGCTTTGCTTCTGATATTGCTTTTGTTTTTGAAGATGGGTATGATGATGGAATAGATTCTTATATGACTATAGATGCAGAAGAATTATTAGATGAGTGGATAAGAGAAGATATGTGGGATTGGAGAAAAGAAGTGAAAGAAAGAGTTGAGCATGGAGAAATTGTTTTTGATATAGAGGATTTGAAGGAAAGAGCTAGAAAACAATTAGCAAGTTTTTAAGGGGAAATATAGAAATTGTAAAAATTAGGAAAATTGTGGGGTTGCCGTGGCCGACCGGTGACCCTAGTTCCATATCACATTTATATTAACTTTCAACGTGTTTTAACACGTTTTATTTTTTATCCCGCTGCCGTCAAAAAAACCCTTTTTTAACATTATATCATAATTTTTATTATTTGTCAAGACCCGCTGCCGATTTGAATTTCATAGCCATATGAATCAAATTCGTCGATGCGGGCGCGGGTTGCATATGACGTCGGTCTGGACGTGGGGAGCCTATAGGGCCCAGCAGTAAGTGTGTGGGGTAACGCGTCACCACTGCACCGCGTTAAAGCGTTACGCTTCACCGCACTGAACTTCTACACTTCAACGCGTTAAAGTCCGGCGGGGCACTTTAGTGAGGTAACGCGTCACCGCGTTAAAGCGGAATGCGTCCCCCTACTATTATATCACCTAGACAGGGCGGAGTCAATTGGCAAAATGCACAAAATTTCGGGAAAATTTGGAAAAAAATTTGTGCAATTTTTTGTGAAAAAAAATTTGACAATGGTGCGGATTTGTGATAAAATCGTCGCGGGTCTGCGACCGCGCTCCGTCGCAGATACCTAACCCTTTATTATACCACAACCGGCGGCCGCCTGTCAATAGCAAAAATGAGGAACTTTAAAGTTCCTCATCCTCATCCTCATCGTCATGTATTGGATTAACATCTACACCATAATCAAAATGAGTATCTGCATTAAAAATCTGTTCTGCCTTTTCAACTGCTTCCCATTTAGAAGAAGCTTCTACTTCATAAGAAACTATAAAATTTATTTCCCATTTCATATTATTTTTACTCCCATGTTCTGACCCCGAGCAGAATCAGAAGATTGCAGATAGAAGCAAAAGCAAAAACTCCCATGTCCTCAGGAATTGCTTCCCACACTTCAGGATAGAGAGCGCGGACACCGGTGAGAAGCATGCCACCCCAGTTCCCACCACATGCGGTGCAGAACTTTAACCACGCTTTCATGTCGCCATCAAATTTTCTTGCTTTAAAAGCGAGGGCGATAACTTCCTTACCTTGGTCTCCCCAGTTTTCAACCAAAGTCCGCTGTGCTTCTTCAATAATATCATAGAGTTCAAGATTTGTCATTTTCTTCACTTCCTTTCTTTTGATAGTATTATTATATCAGATAGTGATTAGAATGTCAAGTCAAATTCTGCATCTAGCCATAAATCTACATAATGTAATACTTCAACGGAAATTCTATCCTCGTCACTGCCTTCCATAGTTTCCGCCACCCATTTCCAATCTTCAAAGAATTTTTCTTTAAGGTTAGGATAAAGGAAACATGCTTTATAAATGCGGTTCAAAATTTCTTCTCTATTTTTCATTTAAATCACCTCTACTTTCGGTCCCTTTCCTTTTGCTCTTGCGATTTCTTCAAATTTTTCCCAAGCGTAGTTATCCCAATATTTTTTAATTTCTTCATAAGGAACTAATTCGATTCTCTGAGCAAACATAATTACTCCAAAAGCAATTGCTCTACAATTCATTACTTCTTGTCTAGTATTTGCCCACATCTCTGCATCTTCAAGACGGTCATCGACAAATTTTTTTACATCTTCA